>Ga0209505_1000169_pt1 | contig 53665 bp, 38 predicted proteins | sample COGITO_mtgs_1103_2_FD_184794 | JGI IMG/M metagenome (GOLD analysis project Ga0209505, IMG submission 184794) | Pelagic marine microbial communities from North Sea - COGITO_mtgs_110331 (SPAdes) (version 2) | ecosystem: Environmental > Aquatic > Marine > Epipelagic ... | reverse complement strand
TAATGGCGAAAAACCCGCGCATGGCTGTCCTTGACTTTGCCTCCAGAGAAGCGAAGCGATCGCAGTACTGTTCTCGAGCCGCCGTGAAGCTCGAGCAACTGCTTTTAAAGTTCCCGAAAGTGTTGTCTTCTTTGCAGAAAGGAAAAGTCGTAAAGTGCGTAGACTTGGGTTGTCATCCAGGTTCGTGGCTGCAAGTGTTGTCCCGGAAAATAAAGAAGGCGGAAATATACGGGTTTGATTTAAACGAAATCGAATCGTTGGAGAGTTTGAAGTACGTGGACGTACATCGAACGCGAACGTTTCAGTGCGACGTGTTTGAGAGCGATGAGTTGATGAATTCTTTACAGTTGGATAAAAATGTGAATTTGCTGACATCGGATATGATGGCCAAAACGACCGGTCAAAACGATGCGAGTGCGTCGCACGAGTTAGCCGTGCGCGCGTTTGAGTTAGCCACGAAAGATTTGCTCGCGAAGGATGCGCATTTCGTGTGTAAAATCTTTGAGAGCGAAGAGACGAGGGCGTTGAAGATGGAAGCGAAGAAAGCGTTTGCGAGCGCGAGTCTGTTTCGACCAGACGCGGTGAGGAAAGGCAGTCGAGAAATTTATATGGTTGGCGTTGGGTTCAAAGGTTAGCGTAGGCGTAGTTTTTAGTAGTAGCTAAATGTTGTACTATAGTAGCGTTAATTAGTTCTGTTTATCAATTTTATGCGCGCGGGGCGACTAACTTTGAATACAGAATCCCGAGACTCGCCACGCACAAGGTCGTTCCAAACGCGATTTCCGCGTACCTCGAAACTTTGTCTATTCTTTGTACGCGCAACGCGTACGCGTCGTCGTAGTCTTCGGTGACATCTGCTAATATGTCACCCTTGTTGTTGTTGTTGTTCTTTTTCGGACGCGTCTTCTTGCCGTATTTTTTGTTCAAATTCGACGTATCGCCGGCGCTTTCGACTAAGGCTATTTTTTTATGCAAACTCGTCGAGGATTGAATACCCGCGGCGGCTTCGCTTTCGTTTTCTATGATTTCCGCTTTACAACTCCATCGACTGGACGATAGAACTTTGACGTGCGCGCTTGTGCCCATGTACTTTTCCACGTTTTCTTCTCCTCCCGGTAATAAAATTTGCGAGTAACTCTTCGTGTGTCCGACCAACGAGACGCCGTCGGCGGCGATGTCAGTGATCCACACCTTCATTTTCTGTCCTTCCAGTTTTGTCCACGGGAAATACGATTCGGTGAGTTTTGTTAATTCTCTCGAGCGATTTTTTACGGTGAGCGTATTTACTCGTTTCATTCGAAACGCCGGCGTGTTTGGCCGCGCGTAAAACTGACTGATGTGTACCTCTGGAAACTTGTACTTTTCAATCAAACTCATCGTCTCTCGCCACTCGGATTCGGTTTCGCCCGGAAATCCGCATATAATATCCGTCGCGATGGTAATATCCGGAACATGTTCTAATAAATAATCGCACACCTGTTCAAACTCTTCTCTCGTGTATTCTCTCTTCATATCGTCCAAAACTTTCGAGCTTCCGCTTTGTACCGGAATATGAATCCAACTGAATACCGACGGATGTCGCATAGCTTCCGCGATGGCCGGTAAGTGCGCTAAAATATACGGCGGATTCGTCATTCCTAATCTTAACATCACCGATTGATCCGCGGGTAACACGTCGACCAACGCTTTAAACAACTCCGCGACGTTCGAGCCTATATCTAATCCGTACGCTCCGGTATCTTCGCTCGATAACCAGATTTCCGTCACCCCTTCCTCGATCGCCAATTTCGCTCTTCCTATGATCGCCTCGATCTCGTAACTCCCGAGTTCGCCTCGCGCGTGTTTCGTCTTACAATACGTGCACTGTCCTAAACATCCCGTGCTCAGCGGAATAATCTCCACGCGTTCGTTCCTTCGAACTTTCGGCAAGTCCAACTTCGGTAAGCTTTTCTTCTCCAACATTAAAACTCTTTCTCCTCTTAGCGTGCGTTCCACCGCTTCGACGATTCGATCGATTTGCGAGACACCTAACAACGAAACCTCCGCTAACTCTTTCGCCTTTTGGTCGCCTTGAGGCACGCATCCGCACACCACCACGGGCACCTCGTTCGTTTTCGCTCTCGCGAGAACGGTATTCATCGCCGCTTGGCTCGGGTTTTTCACCGTGCACGTGTTCACCACCCATAAGTTCGCCTCGCTCGGATCGTCGGTTAATTTATAACCGTACGCTTGCAACTGTCCGGACATGAATTCAGAGTCCGAGTGATTGTGCGCGCACCCGAACGTTTTCACGTGTATCCTTTGCGTGCCCGGGACAGAGTGATGATTCTCTTTGTCGTTGTCCTCGTTGTTACTCGTGTTGTTCCGATGATGATGGCCACCGAAAACAAACCCGTTTTTGGGTTGGTTCGGTAACTCTCGCGTTATCTTGCCGACGACATTTCCTCCTTTTCCTTTTCCTCCTCCTCCTCCTCCGAGGTCTTCCAAATCCTCGATGAACTCTTCTTCTTCTTCTTCTTCTTCTTCTTCTTCTTCTTCGTTCATGTTGACGGCGTATTTCTCTCACAAGCTCTCACGTCTCTCTCTCTCCCCAGAACAACAGAAATCGGCTCTACAACATAAACCCTAAACTCTCCCAAAAAAAACAGGTTTTCTCGAGGGCAAAAAAAGAAAATTTTCTGGCCTGATGAGAAGAATCTCACACGTGGAACGAAAAGAGAGATTTCGCCTCTCTCGTGCATTCTGAGCCAAGAAAGCGCGAAAGAGGGGAAACGAGTTCTCCTCGAAAAAAACTCTGCACTTTATGAAACGCACTTCACGTGTGTTTTGCCGCCAATATATAGAATAACCGCGTTTGTTGGTTGTTGTCGGGAGTCGTCGTCGTAATTCGCTATCGTTTTAATTTTACGATAGGAAACGCGAAGAGTAAACTACCGCTCGTTCTCGAAAGTGTCGTTCATCGCGCGCGAACACGTTCGCGACACCAGAGAAGAAGAAGAAGAAAGGTAAATACTAATGGATTTTGGATTTTGTTTTTTACGGGAATGTGACTCACAACGATGTTCTTGCGTCCCGTTTGTTTTTGGTAATCGCGCCCCGCGCGCGAGGGACGAAAATCGACTCGAACTCAAACGCGGAATGAATCGTTCGGTTTAGAAAAATGGTATCGATGTTTCTATGCGATGCGATTTGACATCGACCAATCGCGAGATGGCCTAGCGCGCCATTTTTTACGCGCGTTATTTTCGAGTCGATGCAAAAATCCAAGAGAGTTGTTTGTTTTGGGCGAGTTTTAAGGGGGGAGAGGAGGTTTGTTTCCTTCCCTTAATTTGTGTCCGTCTCTCTCACATTTGCGCGCTTTGCGCGCGCTTCTCTCCTCGTTCTGCGAACTCACGCGTACCTTCTCAGTCACACAAACACACAGCGTAACATTTATACCGTCCAAATATATATATAATCATGGCGACGGCGAAGATGAAAGGGAGCACCTTCCCCAGGTACGAACAAAATCGATTTTTTCCCTTCCCAGTCAGTAAAGAAAGCTCTCTCGTTGCTTCCTGGGCGCGCGCATCAGTCGCTCTCGGAAGGACACTTGGAAGCGAAAGAGAAGAAAAAAAGCAAATTGCTTGGTCCAGAATTGTTTTCGTTTTGAAGGAGAGATTTATTTTTCAACCAAAAAAAGGACAAAGCTTTTCTTCTCGAGGAGGGGTGTGCACCCTTCTTTCATTTTTTTCCTTCTTGTTCTTTGTGTGTCCTCCTCCTCGCAAAAGAAGGCCTTTGTTTTGTGTTTAAACAAACAACTCACTTATTACGTTTTTGTTTCATCATTCATAAAACAACTCAAAACACAGGTTATCATCGTTCGACAACCTCCACGGTCTCCCGTCCTTACAGAACCAGCAACAATCGAACGAGTTTTTCGACCACTGGACGCCGGACGAGGATAACTTGTTCGAGCACTCGTTGGCGCAATTCGAGAGTTCGGTGCCCTTGTCCATCAACGCGCACGCGATGAACGATTTGTCGCCGCAGAATGGAATCGGAGCTGGGAATCATATTAACATTTGGGGTCAGATTTCACAAATGACAAAGACGCCGGATGGGATCAGGAAGAGATATAATCAGTTGGTTGATGATATTCGAGCGATTGAGAGCGGTCGAGCGAGAGTGCCAAACAACCACGTCGGAGGGAGTTGCGAGGATATGACCAGTCCGTGGTGGGGGAGAGAGTTTCAAGACGCGCAGTTTGGTGACACGTCGAGTGAGCCGAGTAGCTCGGATGGAAGTTTGAATAACGACGTGCAGTTTAAAGTGCCCGGATCACCGTCGAGTAAGCTGACGAAGAACAAGAAGAACGGCAGCGGCAACGGCGTGCAAAAGAAGAAGTCTTCCGACGGCGGCGGTGCGACGAAATCGTCCGCGTCCGGGGGAACGCACGTGACAGCTGGCAGTACCGGTGGTTCCAAGCAACAGCTCACGCACGAGCAAGAGAGAAGAAAAGGCATTCCGTGGACGGAAGAAGAACACCGTTTGTTTCTTCTCGGATTGGCCAAATTTGGGAAGGGCGACTGGAGATCGATTTCTCGAAATTTTGTCGTTTCGCGAACGCCCACGCAAGTTGCCTCTCACGCGCAAAAGTATTTTATTCGCTTGAATTCGATGAATAAGAAAGATAAGAGACGTTCGAGTATTCACGATATCACCGAGGCAAGCGGAGCTTCTGGGGCGAGCACGGCATCTGGCGCCTCGACGCAGTTTGCGCGATAAAAGAAATAATTTTGTACAGAAAAAGAAGCGAATGAACAAGAAGAATTAATGATCATCTGTTGTAGAAGTGAATGAGAGATAGCCGTGTGCGTGTGTGTGTGTGTGTGCGTGTGTGTGTGTGTGTGTGTAACGTGTTGAATTAAAAATTAGCGGAGGTTAATGTAATGATTTGAGAGGGAAGAGTTATGTGATTGTGAGAATAGAATATATAAAAATAGGAGGAGGAGTTAGCGTCGAGTGAGTGTATAGAGCGAAAGAGATAGAAGGGCGTTATAGGAGAGTGATTAGGAGGAGGACAAAGAGTTGATATATTTTATTATCCCTGTCGCAATAAAGAAGAAGAAGAAGGAGAAGAATTGAATCATTTTGTATTGATTAACTTTAAAATACGACGAAAAAAAGAATATGAGAAGCGAATGTCGCGTCGCGAGTAGTGCGAGCGCGCGAGAGAGACTGCGCGTAGACGAAAACGACATTCAGTTTTTATACCAAAAAGAACTTTAAGTACTATAAAATATAAAACGTGTTTCTCTCTATCTAATCTCCTCTTACAATTGCACGCTCGTCACGTGCTTCACCAACATCCCCGTGACGTTCGCCCCGTTCTTTTCTATCGTCGCTCGCATATTCGCCTCGGCTCGTTTCGCTTTCGTTTCCAACTCTTTCGCCAACTCGTCGGACCCTCCCGTGGCTTGCGCAAGCATGTGTTGGTACTGTTGCTCTCGCTGGTTTCTGTACGATTGAATTTCCGCTTCCGCTTCGTCTTTGGCTTGTTTAATCCTCGCCGTTTTTTCTGTTTGTTTGTGTGTTCAAAGGGAAGAAGAGAGAGAGAGAAGTTAGTGGTGTTTTTATCCTTTTTGGAGGAACATCCAGCAGTCGAGGGAAAAATCAAACGACGCGAGAAAAGCGTTTGAAAAAGACGCGTTCGAGAAGAACGAAAACCTACCTTGTCTCGCCGCGGTCACGATCGCGTTCGCCTCTTGTTCCGCCTGTAAAAGCTTTTGAATCCCGTCTTGTTTCTGCGAATCCATTTTCTTTAATCTCCCTAAAATCTACTTTTACACTCTCTCTCTGTCTCTCTCTCTCGGTTGTTCTTCTGCTCTCAAAAGTATTTATTTACGTATTGCAAAAGGGCAAACTACTGCGGCGAATCGTTAAAATCACACTCTTATTCTCTCTCTCTTTTCGTCTCGTTCTCTGAACGCGTGTTGTTGTTCTTGTTCTTGTTCTCGTGACGATGATGAAAAGACGGGGACGAATTCTCTCGTTTTTTGGTCCGATGTAAAAAAGGAAAAACGACTGCTCTTGAGGTTTTTGTATTACGCGTCACACAGAAAGCGCGCGCGCGATAAACACAACGACTACTCCTCTTCTCGCGAACGTAAAAATGTCCATCCAATCCTCCTTACAGGCGACAACGTCCCTCGTTTCTCAAACGAAGCACTTATCCAACCAGTTCAGAAAGTCGTGCTCGGTCAAAGCGTCGACGACGACTTCTTCTTCAATCGACACGAACACGTTCGCGTTGCACGGGAAATCGGGGCGAAAATGTATGCTCACCGGGAAACGAGCGAATAACGGGTACACGGTGTCGTTTTCGCACATTCGCAACAAGAAATTGCAACAGGCGAATTTACAGGTACGCGTCAGAAGTCGTTTTATGTCGCCAGTTGGGTTGCGCGTTTGTTTTCCGCAACGATGCCATAATTCTTCTTTTTTTTATCCACCCTCGTTCGGGTTTTCTCAGCCGGAATTTACCTCAAAAGCTCACCTCTTGAAACTTCTCTTTTTATCTTCCTTTCAACGCTTCTTACAGTACAAACGCGTATACTGGCCGGAACAAAAGCGATACATTCGCTTGCGCATTTCCACCAAAGCGATTAAAACTTTAAACAAAGTAGGTCTGGAAAAGATGGCGAAAGACGCCGGGTTAGACTTGATGTCTTTGGCGTACCAACAAGCGGACGAGGCGAGAGCCGAGTGGTTAGCGGCGAACGCGGGCGAAGAACCGACGAGAAAGGATAAGAGAGCACCGACTGGACCGAAGAAGTTATTCATCCCGAAATGGAAAGAGGCGAGAATGAGCAAATTGAGCCCGGAGGCGAAGGATGCGGAGACGAAGAGGTTTGCGGAGAAGTACAACATGACCTTGGCGTAAAACCTCTCGACGACGCGAGACGGATGAGAGAGAGAGAGAAGAGTTCATTAGCAAATATTATATTATATATAACACAGATTGTAAGTAGCCTTTAAAATTAACACGAAACAAAACGAACGAATACTAAGCCATAAACTTGGTGCAGAAATCTGCGCCTGCCCACGCTTCGAACTTTAAATCTCCCGGGCGGCTGCCGCACGCGACGGCGGTTTCGCACGTTTCTCTGAAGGCGACGGGCGACTGCGTGATGGTTCGCGCTAAAGAGTCGGTGACGCGTTTAAACTCGATGTGATGCGCTTGCCACGTGCCATCGTAGAGTGGACACTTTGTGCGTCGTTGACCTCTGTCAAACTCCAACTTGGAGTCGTCCACTCGAAAGCTGATGCCGTACGTGTCGTGAGAGGCGACGACTTTCAAAGAGTCGCCCGGTTTCAACGTCAACTCCTCGACGTATTGCACCGCTTGTTGCCACGTGGCGCCTTTCTCGCCGTGTTCGGCGAACGGGTTCGTCGTCAGCGTAGTTTCCTCGTCCAGTTCTAAGTCGAACCAAAACGCGATGGCGTTGAACGTCCCTTCTTCGGTTATTTCGAAAGACATCGGCTCTTCTTTCGGCTGCATATTTTCTTCCCACGCGTAAAAGTCAAAGTTGAAAAACGGTTTCGGTTTCGCGAGCGCCCTCCACGCCGTTTTCGGAAGCTTCTCCAAATTGACGCCTTCGTAATCGTCTCGATATCTCCACCTGTTTGCGTTCGTTAAATCGATAGTGTGTTTACCGTCGAGCGTTTGGTAGTTTTGAAACCTGTACTCGATTGGCGCCGCGAACATTTTCGCCGCGCGAGGGACGAGTGTGGCGTCTGGTTTCAACAATCGGTGCCTCGCCATGCCGACGATGTGGAAGGCGCCTTCGCCGATTAAACCTGAATCGAAAACTTCAAACATGAGAACGTCTGACTTCTTATCCATCTCTGGACAGTTCCCGTCTGGTTTCAAACCGTGCTTGATTAAACCTTCGGATTCTTTCGTAAACAAACGTCGGACGTCTTTGTTGTGAAACATAATTTTCAATCCATATCCGTTTATGCACACGGTTTCTTCTCCGACGTCGCACATGTGACCGTTCTGTTCGCAGGCGTGCACGTAGTCAGCACCCGCGCGCGCGGCAAACATGGATAAGATCCCACTGCCCGCCCCGGCGTCGAGCACCTCGCAAGAGCCTTTCTCGCGCTTCTTGCGCTCGACGGCGCGTTTTATCGCTTTCTCGTACGCGTCGTTTCGACCAGAATCGTTGAGCATGTCGAAGTGCCAAGAAGGGATGTGTGCGTGACGTGCGCGCATTTGCGGTGGCGAAGATTCGAAGTAGATTTGCGTCGAGTCGCGTTTGATGGCGACTTGCGTGATATCGCCTTTCTTCACCGGAACGTCGTCGAGGTACTGGACGCCAACGTTGAAGGACTCGCAATAGGATTTCCTACGAATTCCTTCTCTTTTGCCGCCGCCGTTCACGGTGTTTTCAATATTATCGTCGTCGTCGTCGAAAGTCGAGGCGACTTTGGGTGGCAGAGACGAAAATACCGTCGCCTCATCGAGTTCGCCTTCGAACCAGAACGCCACGGCGTTCCACGTGCCGTCCTTGATAATCTCAACGTTTTCCAGAGCTTCAAATTCCCACACGTCGTCGTAATCGATGGTACCGTCGCTTCCTTTTTCGGGGCTCTCTCGTAAAGCTCTTTGTAATCGCTCGTTCATATCCACGGCGCAACACTCGAACGGTTTGGACAACACTTCGTGCGGCTCTTCGTACAAGTTCACTTTCGCGCACTGCGGACTCCATCGATAGTTGTTCATCGCCGATAAATCGAACCCGGAAACCGTCGTTAATCGCAACTCAATTAGTCTCGCTTTAATTGTGATTTTTGATGGTGTCACCGTCGCGTCTGGCGTCACGAGCTTTCGATGGCCGCAAATATCGATCGCCGATAACGCACCTAATCCAAGGGCGGTGAAATCGAATAAATCTGTCACGATTTTATTCGCGCGACGTGGCAACTCGACCGGGCTATTTCTATTCATATCATCGGCAATACTTTTGTCTCTACTTTTAACTACTTCTTTCACCTCCGGTTCATTGCCTTTCTCGTCTTCTTTCTCATCGTCGACTTTAACTTTCTCGCAACTCTCGAGCTTTTGATCCACGAGCGAAACCTTCTCGAACAGCTTTTTATTCGCCTTTCCTATTTGCTTCAAGTTTCTGTACAAGAACTGGTTACGTTCAATGGCGATGACGCGTTCTATCGCATCGCTGTTCGCGACGAGTGCGGGTAAAATGCCGCACCCAGAACTCAACACGATTGCAGTTGTTTTTTCTTGCGCGGTTTCTTCTTCGCCGGATATCGCCCAGCTCCCAATCACTTTTTCGTACGCGCGAAACCTCTCGAAATCCACCAACCCTTTACAAATCTCTGTTTTCGGTGAACTCAACTCGGCTAAACCGATGGCGTAATTCACCACGCCTCTTTTCCTCGGATCTTCCATGAACCTCTCGTAATCGATTTTCTTCGACCGCGCGATTGGTAAAAACGTCGGCCTCCACGCGTAATCCTCGACGTCCCAATCCGGTCCACCCAACGTTTGCTTCCACTGGTTAATCGTCTCTTGATTTCTATCCTCCCTTCTCGCCTTTCTCAATCTCAACGCTAAATCTCTTCTCACCGTCTTTTCCTCCTTCTCTTTCCTCTTCCTCTCCTCCTCGTACATCTCTCTCGCCGCCGCCAAACGTTCTTCGATATCTTTACTCCCCGGCATCAACTTCGCCGCCGTGTTCAACGCTTGTGCGGCTTTCAAATACTCATGATTCGCCATCAAACTCGTACCCAACCGATACCAGGACTTGGCGTCCTTCTCGTCCAACTCGACCGCTTTCACCGAATCGTGTATCGCTTCCAATCTCTCCCCGATCTGCAACCGTGCCGCCGCTCGATTACGCCACAACGTCTTATCCTTCCTTGCTCCCGCAATCGCCGTCGTGTACTGCTCCGCGCTCTTCTCGTACTCCCCGCTCTTAAAATACACGTTCGCTAATTCTTTCGCGCGTTTCACGGCCATTTCGATCGCATTCGGGTCGATAGAATTCAACTCCATATTGAACGTCTTCTCGATCGATTCAATTTCCAACCGGTCGTACGAGGATAAATCGAAAGGAGATGATGCCTCCTCATCTTTTTTCCCCATCATCTCGAAAGCCGCATCTCTCGTCTCGTTTTGCTCCTCGTCGTTTTCCTTCGCGTCAAAAGAAGGAACACCACCGCCGCTCCCGGTACTCGCAACCACCATGTCGTTGTTTTCGTCGTTTTCTTCTTCTTCTTCGCGCGAAAGATAGATGCGCGCGTGAAACGCTTTATATATAATAAAAGTCAAAACAAAAACGCAAATGTGAATGTGTTTTTTTTAATTCGGATTGAAAAAAGAAGCGTTTCAGAGGTTAGGGTTTCTATAAATTTCATAAACCCTAAACCATAAAAAACCCGACGAGAGCGGACGCAGAAGCGCTCGAAAGCGCTTTATACACACCGAGCGAGTGTAAGGAACAACAGAGAGGAACGGAGAGTAATACGACTGAGAAGAAGAAGAATGGGCAACTTAGCGAAAGGCGCGTCCTCGTTAGTCGGGTCCCCGGCATTAGTCGCCGCGATGCTTTCCTTCACAATCGCGCAAATCTGTAAAGTGTTCACGCATTACCACACGCACGGGAAAGTCGATTGGGGACGACTGGTCGGGAGTGGAGGCATGCCTTCGTCGCACACGGCGTTAGTGGTCGGGTTGACCACGGCGATAGGATTGAAAGACGCGTTAGATTCGAGCATATTTGCGTTGTGTTTGGTGTTTTCACTGGTGGTAAGCGTTTCGTTGTGATTCTCGTGTGGTCTTCGTGCGCGTTTATATATCGTCGGAAAAAGAAGTCCGTGTCTTGGGAGGTGGAGGATATCCACGTTGGATCTCTCTCTCGGGAGACCGAGCGCCGGATGATGATCTCCCTCTCTTTGCTCTGTTTTTCGTTCGTCTCTCGTGACTGACAGTACTCCGTCGTTTCTTTTTTAAAATCAATCGCTCATCCTCACAGGTTATGTACGATGCCACCGGCGTTCGTCTCCACGCGGGCCGCCAAGCGGAGGTTTTGAATCAGCTCATCGTCGAGCTCCCTCGAGATCACCCGCTGACGGATAGCAGACCTTTGCGAGATTCTCTCGGCCACACGCCGGTGCAAGTCGCCGTCGGGGCGCTTTTAGGAATGGTGGTAGGATACGCGCACTTTAACATGTGGTTGATTAGTCAAGGCGTGGATTTGTGACAGAGAGAGAGAGAGAGAGAGAGAGAGAGGTCTTCTTTTTTGGCTTTGTTTTAGCGTTTTACGCTCGCGCACGCTTTACCACGCGCGAACGGAAAGAGAGACAGAGAGGAAAGAGATCTCCGCATAGAAGAATATAAGAAGGGAGAGACAGAGAGGGGGAGAGATATTGTTATCACACGTATGTATTTAGTCGGTTGCTTTAACGCTTCGCCCTTTCCCGTCCGTCTCTTCTTCTTCTTCTTCGTTTTAATTTCGAAATTTTCCACACAAACCATGACGCGTTTTCTCGCGGACCAGACGAACACGCATCCTCCCTCCACGTCGTCGTCCCCGAAGAAATACACCAGAGATGAATTAGAGGCTCAATTTATGCGGTTGTATCGCGAAATGTGCGCGAAGGAGGAAGAGGAGGAAGAGGAGGAGGACACCCCTCCTGCGGGAGTTGACTCTCCCGAAGACGTAAACGACGACTTTGGTCAAAAACATCATCGCTTTCTCGTCGGAAAAGACGACAAAGAGGACAAACAATTGCGAGCAAAAACGTCGTACGTGATGGACGTATCGACCCTTGAGGAAAACGAGCGGGTAAAACTCGCGCGCGTGCGAGAACAGCAACGGAAGGACTTTGAAATCGAAAGGTTGAAACGAACAGTTAAGATGCTCTGCGAACAACAACAACAACAACAAAGACAAAAAGGAAACAATGACTACGACTACGACTACAACAGCGAAAGCGATCGACGCAATCGAGGACGGAAAGGAATCGATGCGGAGAGCGTTGACGTGTTGACCGAGTACGACGCGGAGCTGAAAAGTAGAGAGATTATTATCGCAGAGTTGCGCGAGGCGCTGAGCGAGACGAAGAGAAACGCCAACGCTCGGACGATCGAGAGGAAGCCGACGAGCGCTTCGTCTTCGACGAAACTTACGCTGAACTGCAACACGAGCGACGAGAGAGAAGAGATTTTTTTCCTCAGACGAGAGCTTCGAAAGAGTGAAAACGCTCGAGAGAAAGACTCCGCGAAGCACCTCGACCTCGCCTTGCGCGAAAAACGCGTCGCGCTTCGCGAGAAAGCCACGAATACTCGCGATAAACGATTAGAACTTCTCGAATTCGAAAGAGCGAAAATTCTCGAACGCGCGAAAGTCGCCGAAACGAACGTCGCGCTGTTGACGTCGTCCTTAGAGAAAGTCGAGAAGCAAAATCAAAAGTACTTGGAGCAACTCCGCGCTTCGCGCAAACGAGACGTGGTAGCGGACAGATATACGAACAGAGCGTATTACTATTAGATGATGTGTTTTAGAGTTTGATAGACAGAAAGAAGAAGTAGATGGCTCGCAGACTGCTCGAAAAGAGTGCGCGACCGTCGTCGTCTAGGCTCGCGTTTAGATTCGAGGCTTTGCACAGATGCGTTTAAAGAATACTACGAATACTCAGACGTCAGAGAGAACAAAAAACAACACAACCCACAGACGTCTTTTCGCCCGAAACGTTACGGTCTCTCTCCCTTTTCTCGCTTTTCTCGCTCTCTGTTCCTGCCTGACAAAGCTCTCACGCATGAAAAAAAAAGCTCCTCTCTGTGTTCTTTTGTGGTCCACACCGCCTCACAAAAAAAGAAACACACGAATACTAATGTTTGCCACGCACCAACAACTTCGCTTTTCCTCCCCGGTTTCCACGTCGGTGACGACCACCACCCTCAGGCAGAAGAAATCACCTCTGATGAGGACGATCTCGAGAGGCGGGGTCGTCCACGCCGTCGCCATGGGTACGTTCTTTTCTCTTCGATTCCATTTTTTTTTTATCGTGACGTGGTGATCCATCTCTCGGGATGACGTCCGACGTGTAATCTTTTTTCCAATCATCATCAGGAGTAAAGAGCAAAGCTTTTGCGAGACATCGATTTTGTCGCTCTCCATCCGCGACTGCGGCGGAGAGGCGCTCGTTCTCACTCTGTCTCGCGCGCGCGTAAAGCTCTTTTTGTTGCGTTTACATTTTCTACGTCCACTTTACTCTCATCAAAGCGCTGACAAAACTCTTCTTTATCTCTTTTTCTCTGTTTTTTTTGCACCAAAAACGACAGCGAATCCAGCGACTGTGGCAGATACCAAGGCGAAATTTACCAAAGGCTACCCGTACCCTTTACCGTCGATTTGGGCGACAGTTTTACAAGAACTACTGGTCGGGATGCATTTCACGGTGACGAGCTCGAAATATCAACACGAAGAGATGCGAAGTTTAGGATTCGTCTCGGTGTTTGACCAATTGTTCGAGGGGTACCCGACGGAAGACCCGAACGCGAAGGAGAAGATTTTCAGCACGTTTATGGAAGCGCTCGGTGAGGACTCGAAGAAGTGGAGAGCGGACGCGGAAAAATTGTCCGCGTTTGCGACGGAACAAACGAGCATCGATGGGATCATCGCGAACCCGATGTTTGCCAGCATGAAATCTAAAGTTGAATCGAAGAGTTTAGTGTACGACAAGTTCATCGCGATTGGTTTTTTCCGAGCGTTGGAGATGAGCAAACAAACGTCGCCGGAAAATTTGAAGAAGATTTCCGAGGCCAGCGGGGTGACTTTGGAGAAAATCAACGGCGATTTGGGTCTGTACAAATCCGTCTTGTCGAGAATGAACGCCGCGAAGGAGTTACAAGCGGAAGTTTTGGAAAGAGAGCGACGGAAGACGGCTGAACGCATGGAAAAGAAGGCGGCGAAGGATGCGAAGGAAGTAGCAGAAACGAGCGATTAGAAGAAACAGACACAGACACACAGATACAGACAGAAAGAGAGAGAGAGAGAGAGAGAGACTTTAGAAGGAAAGAGAGGGTGAGAGAGAGGAAACAACATTACATTATTCGCGCTGCGTATTACAAATTTTAACCACAACAACGATAGATTTTTAAAACATGAATGACGAAGAAATTAGACGAGAAGAACTTTTTATCCACAAACTTTACGCGCGTACAAACACGTATACCAAATGTCCTTCCCGGAGGCAATCAAAGCGATCCCGGCGGATTTAGCGTTGCACCCGAACTCGAAGTTCAAGCGGTCCGCGCAAATCGCCAAACTCTTTATAGACGAAGCAAGAGGGATAGTCTCGATGATTCCGTACGGCGTTCGGGCGAAACTCGTGCACAAACTGACGCCAAAAGCGACGGAGATGATTTCGAGAGACAGAGGAGAGCGGAGAATGCAATTTAAAGAGACGAGAGTGAGCGTAAAGAAAGATTTCAAATACGGAGAAGACGAGAGGCAAAAGTTTGACGTGTATTTACCGCCCGCGCGATCGATACGACGAGGAAAGAAAGATGATTACGACGACGACGACGAGTACGAAGAACGGGAGGAGGAGGCAGAAAATGTGAGAGTTCCGATGGCGGTATTTGTCCACGGCGGCGTGTGGGCATCTGGCGAACGGTGGCAGTTTGCACCCCTCGCGCATCGATTAGCCGAAGAAGGCATAGTCACGGCGGTTATTTCGTATTCCTTGTACCCGGAGAAGTCGGCCAAGGCGCAAGCGGAGGAAGTATTGAAAGCGTTGAAGTGCGCGATTATGAACGCGAAGTTGTTTGGCGCGGATGCGAGCAGAACGCATTTGGTTGGACACTCGGCGGGGAGTCATTTATGCGCCATGGCTTTGTTGTTAGATGAGGAAGAAACGCAAAAAAAGGAATCGGAGAAATTGAAGTCGTTCGTCGGTATGTGCGGCGTGTATAACATCGAGACGCATTACGAGTACGAGGATAAAAGGGGCGTAGCGATGTTGAGCACGATGGGAAGAGCGATGGGTGGTAGGGAGAAATTTAAAGAAATGTCGCCGTTTCATATTTTAGAAGATAGAAGTAGTAGCAGTAGTAGCAGTAGCAACAGCAAGAGTAGGAGTAGCGATAGCGGCGGCGAAGACAACGACGACGACGATGTGACCAAGTCATCGTTTCCAAAGACGTATTTGTTCACCTCGGATACCGATATTGTCGTCCCCAAGCGCGAGTCGGAAGATTTGCACAAGACTTTGCTTAAAATTGGTGTAGACAGCGAGCTTTCGGTGTACGATCACGGCACGCACGGCGAGTTTGCGCTCGGATTTAAAAAACGACCAAAACCTTTGAGAGCGTTTCACCGCGATTTGATCGAGTTGCTTCATTCCTAAGTGTAGTAAAAGTAGATTGGTTTAATTATTACATCAGTGCATTCTACAATTACCCTTCCATGGCTACGTCGTCCGCGTCGGCATCTTTCAGCTCCTCCGCCACTACCTCTTCCTCGTCCTCTAACTCATCATCTCCTCTTCTCCTCATTTCCTTACCTTCCTCGAACGTTTGTTTCCTCTTCGCGATCCTCTCCAATCCGTCGTCCACCTCCATCATCTTCGTCTTCAACCACTCCTCAACTTTCCCGGGTTGTCTCGCCAACATCGACTGCGTCTGAATCGTCTCTTTCTTCGGCTTCCAAAACACCCTTGGCAACGCTTCCGTCCGTAACTTCCCGTTCGCGATTTCCCGCTCGCAATCCGCCGCCATCGAGCGATACAACTCTCTCTGCTTATATTTCATGTCGACATCTAAATCTATTTGCTTCTGAATCAAAGCTTCGCGTTTTTCCCAGTATTTCTCTTTAAATTCTTTATAAATCTCTTCGTTTCTCGTCACCGCTTTCGTTTCCGCTTCTCGGAGTAAATCTTTCCGTTGCGTCTCGCGATCTCGCGTTTTCAGCAAATCCGTTTTCGATCTCTGCAAAGTTCCCAAGACTAAGTTCCCAAACATTCGTTTCGAACGTTTTCTCTCCGGATCTTCTTTCAACGAACCCCCCGAGTCTCTGTTTTCTCTCGTTCGTTTCTTTGGTGCTGTCATCATTGCTTCTTCTTCTTCTTCTCCCCCTCGTTCTTGTTGTCGTTCGGACGATGATTGTTTCTTACGACGAGGAATCGGTCCGAGAGATTTGATTTCGTCCGAAATTTCTTCGCGGGTTTGTCGCAGCTCGTGGAGCGTCGTTTTCAACTCGACCGTCGCCGCCGAGTCCGACGGTGATTGGGTGATAGTAGCACCCGAAGGGTGTTGGTTAGTATGCCCCCCGCGAGAGTGGTGGTACGTCGTTGTTTGCGTCATTTTGGTGTCAAATGTGAAGTTAGTTTTGACGGCTATTCGTTTTGTATTTCAGATATTTATAGTGTCTAGTATTCGTTTCGCGCGCTTTTGAGTTATCTCTATCGCTCTCTCTGCTCCGTCTTCTTCTTCCTCCTCCTCGTTCGTTTGTCTTTTTTACAAGAACATCCCGTCCGGCACGTTTTCTTTCTTCTTGTACAGCACTTTGTCTTTAGCCGTTTTGAAATCTTGGTGCGTGATTTGCATCCTTCGCTCTCGCAGCGCTAATAACCCGGCTTCGGTGCACAACGCTTTGATGTCGGCGCCAGATAAGTCGTCTTTAGCCATGACAAATTCTTCCAGTTGCACGTCTTCGCTCAAATTCATGCGCGACGTGTGGATGCCGAAGATGTGTCGCTTCGTTTTCGCGTCCGGTAACGGAAACTCGATTTTCCGGTCGATTCTTCCCGGACGCAACAACGCCGGATCTAAACTTTCGATTCTATTCGTCGCCATGATGACCTTCACGTCGCCTCGGTCGTCGAAACCGTCCAACTGATTCAACAATTCCAACATGGTTCTCTGAATCTCCTTCTCACCTCCGCTTTGCGAGTCGTACCTTTTCGTCCCGACCGCGTCGATTTCGTCCAAAAACACAATCGACGGAGACATATCGTCCGCCACTCGAAACAATTCTCTCACTAACTTTGGTCCGTCGCCTAAATACTTTTGAATCAACTCGGATCCAACCACTCTTAAGAAACTCGCGCTCGTTGAATTCGCCACCGCTTTGGCCAACAACGTCTTCCCCGTCCCGGGTTCGCCGTATAAAATAACTCCTTTCGGCGGTTTAATCCCGATATCCTCGTACAACTCCGGGTGCGTCAGCGGTAACTCCACCGCCTCTTTAATTTCCATGATTTGATCTTCCAATCCTCCGACGTCGGCGTAACTCTCCTGAGGCGCTTTATCAACCTTCATGACCGAAACCATCGGATCGGCGTCGTCGGCTAACACGCCAACCACCGCGGAATGTTTGTGATGCAACAGCACCGCGCACCCGGGCTCTAACTGCGTTTTATCCACAAACGACAAGATGTTCACGTAATACTCCGGCCCCATCGCCGAACTCACAATCCCGTGATTATCGTCTATGATCTCCTCCAAAGTACCGACCGAGAGTGGCATCCCTCTCAAGTCGTCCAATTTCGATCGCTCCTCTTCGTCCCGTTCATCTCTCGGCGTCGCTTTTTCCGCCTCTTGTCTCGCCACGAATTCTTCCTCCATCAACAGCCAATCTTTCACGCGTTCTAATTTCAACGCTCTGAGTTTACATTTCGTCGCCGGCGCGATCGGGGGTAGTTTCCCACCAGCCGCTCCAGAAACGGTCCCTCGCTTTTTCTTCTTCTTCCCGACTCGTTCCGGAGGCGTCGGGGGGACCCACTTTTTCTTTTGTTTTTGGTCGCCTTTTTTGCCTTGTTGTTGACCACCACCCTCGCCAGGGAGCGATTGTCCGTTTCCCATTTTCTTCTTTCTTTCTTTCTTCTTCTTCTTCTTCTTCTCGCGGTTGTAAACGTTCTCTCTCTGATCTTTCTCTCTCTCTTATTATAGCACGTCTCCGTTTCGCGTCGTCTGAATCGTCGTCGGAACGCGTTTCGCTTATTTAAGAAGAACAAGAACAAGAAAGGTGATCTCCCCCGCGTAACGACGAAGTGTTTTCAAACGAGATCTCCACCGCACTCTGTGTATATACCAAGCGCGTCTAATTCACCACCAAAGGAAGAACGCTTCGTACGACGAGAGAGTGCACCACGAAGAAAGGTTCGTTGTTTTCAGCAAAGGTATTTGTCGTCGTCGAGGAAATACGAGAAGAGGGGAGGAAAAGAAGGTGTGTGTTGTTCTTCAATCGAGAGCGCTGATGTGATGAGGTCGAGCGCAGATGATCCTTTTTTTCGTTTTTTCAACAGTCTGACAAGTCTGACAGTCTCGAAACAAAACAAAAACTTTTTTGATGAAAAAAGAAAAAAGGACCGGTCTTTTCTCTGTCTGCACACGGATGTTTTTTTGGAAAAGAACCACTGCAGGAATACATATATCCGCAGAAGAGTTTTGATATTTGATTTCCTTTATACCGTATTCTCCACGAGGTGTTCTTCTATCGTTGCGATTGATGTCGCGGCAGTTTTAGCTCGACGACGACGAGATGATGACGATGCGTTTTGCCCCGATTTTCGCGATTTTCGAGTTCTTGGTGGAACCGTTGCGTGTGTACCCGTGGGTGATGGGTGCGATTGCGATTGTTTTTTTCCTGCTCGGTGATGCGAACGGGTCTCGACGTCGTCGTCGAATTCATCGGACGACGACGACGACGACGACGAGGACGACGAGGATGGAAGAAGAGAAACAAATATCGGAGCTGGAGAAAAAACAGAAAAAACTCGTCGAGGAAATGGAAACCGCGGTAAAGCGAAGGGTGGAAGAAGCGCTGAGAGAGATTGAAGAAGAGAGCAAAAAGAAGAAGGAAACAAAGGAGGAGAAAGAGGACGTGGAGATGGCGGATTCGTCCCCAACTGCCTCTGCCGCGCGGCCGGCTCGTTCGGCGTCCACGAGGACGTCGCCGGTTGCTCCGGGGACGACGCCGAGCAAAACCACGAAGAGCGCGAACGGGACGGAGGACATGTCCTGGGCGCAGACGAAGAGCGACGAGGGCGAGGAGGAAATCACGTCGCCTTCGAACGAGTACACGCGCGTGGTCTCTAAAACGAAGAAGCAAGAAGAAGCGAGACGACGGAAGATGGAGGAGGAAGAAGCGGAAAAACGACGACGAGAGGAAACGAAACGAGAACGAGAGGAGAAGAAGACGAGAGAAGAGAAGGCGAGGGTGCAAAATAGAATGGAAGAATTGAAGCGAGAGAACGAACGATCAGAAGAGCAAAACCTTCTGCGCGAACGATGGCGAGAAGAGGCTATGAAGCATTTACGCGAGTCTGGAGCGTATGAGCACGCGGAAAAGAATGATTTACACGCCTTTCTGACGCTGACGATGAAAGAGGAGATTGGTATCGATCGCGCATCCATCGAGACGTGGTACAAAAGAGCGCAAAGAAAGTTCCACCCGGATAAGTCGCAAAACATGACGGAAGAGGAGAAAGTTCTCAACGAGGAAATATTTAAAACCTTGGTTCTCTTGCTCAAGAGGTGGACGGAAAATGGTAAACCGCTCGGAAGAAAGCAACCGCCGCGGAGAAGGCCGGAAACACCCCCCGAGGCGAAATTTTCCAAACAAGAACAAGACGACTTTAAAAGCACCGAGAGGACGTGGAATCGAGCTCACGCGAAGAGTGGCACGCGCCGCAGGTCGTCGCCGTCGGAGAAGAAGAACAACGGGGGATCATCCACGAGCAACAACGACTCTTCGCGAAGCAACGGATTTCACTTTTCTTCGAACCCGTTCTCGAACGCTCAGCCGCCGCGGCAGCAAAAACAACATCAGCAACAACAACAACAACAACAACAACAAGCAGGTCTGAAGAAACCGTTTAGCACGGGACCAAAGAAGAGCAAAACCGATAGCCAGCCGTCGTCGCCGTCGACGCGATTGTAGGCGCATTTACGTAGAAGAATAGTTTGAAATAGTTTGGAATAATAAAAAAGGAGAGAAACGCAAAGCTGCTGCAAAAGAAAAACGTCTTCAGTTTTGGGAGAGTACATGTTCCCCGCCGCGCGAACGCACCAAAAAACCTCGTACCCCGTCGTTGTTCAATCGCGAGCGTCGTCGTCGTCAGCGTGTTGTCCTTCTTCAATCTCTGTTTTTGCAGCCGATCGATATCGTCGACGTCTTTCATCATCTTCATCTTCATCGTCATCACGAACAAAAAGCACCGTCGTCGTCGTCAAAATGGTATCCAAGAAGAGCGCGTTGATTTCACCGGAAGAGTTGCGCCAAACGCTCTCCTCGCAAGTTATCCTCGATGCGAGTTGGTACATGCCGTTCGTCCAACGCGTACCGAAATCTGAGTTTCAAACGAAGAGGATAAAACATTCGCAGTTTTTTGACATCGATAAAGTCTCCGATTTGAAGGAGAAAAATTTACCGCACATGTTGCCGAACGCGCGCGCGTTCGCGATGGCGTGCGACGCGTTAGGTATTACGAACGATTCTTCAGTTGTGATTTACGATCGAGCGGAGAGCGGTATTTTTAGCGCGGCGAGATTATGGTGGATGTTTAAAGTGTTTGGCCACGGCGGTTCGGTGCGAGTGTTAAACGGCGGCTTCAAAGCGTACGAGAAACTGTACTCGGAGGACGCGGATGGGATGGATACGAACGAAATCGGGATGGACGAGGTGGAGAAGAGCGAGAGAGCGTGCGTGGAGGCATACGAAAAAGAAGATTCTGTGACGACAAAGTATAAAGCGACATTGGATTTGAACCGATTAGCGACGATAGAGAGCGTGAAGAAAGACGTGTGCGAAACGAACGCGAAGCAGTGCGTAGACGCGAGGCCGAAAGGACGGTTTGACGGAACAACAGCGGAACCGAGAGCCGGTTTGGCGTGTGGGTCTATTCCAAATTCGAATAACGTTCCGTTCCCGGAAGTTTTAGATGCAGGGACAGGGAAGTTTAAAGACGCGGAGCAGTTAAAACGAGTCTTCGAAGCGGCTGGGATGGAGTTGGACAATCAATCCAAGAAAATTGTGGCGACGTGCGGCACCGGGGTGACCGCGTGTATATTAACGTTAGGAATGCACGAAGTTGGCAGAGACGACGTGGAAGTTTACGACGGATCCTGGTGTGAATGGGGAAGTCGGGAAGACGTGCCTGTAAAAACAGCATCGGCGTAAAAATAGATGTATACTATGCGATAAAATGTTTTCCCCGCGTATGTGTGTGTTTCAATACTATTATTTTGTCTCTAACTTTACAACGTCAACAGTAATTTAAAGTCTTCAATCGTCTTCTCCAACGCGGCAATCTCTTGCTTTTGCAACTCAGACTTTTCGCTATTTTGCGCGCGGATGTTTTCAGGCACTCTCTCTTCGTACGAATCTTCGCTCATGGTTTTCTCTAACTTTGCGTTCAATTCCGAGATTAATTTTAATTTTTTCTCGACCGATTTCGTTTCTTTCTCCGCGTCGACGTGGCCTTTCAACTCGAGGTAGACTGTTAACTGATCGTTAATGACGACCGCACCGCACCCGACCGGCGCGTCAACGCTTGCATCGATGCTAATATCGCCAACGGAAGCCAACGCTTGGATACCGCTAAAATTCTCTCGAATGGCATCGACGACGTTTTGATCCGAACATTTCGCGTACGCGTTCGGTTTAGCTTTCGCCGGAACGTTGTAGTTGGCTTTCATGGATCGCAAGGATTTAACAAAATCGATCGCGTCTCGCATAGACTTTTCGACCTTCTCGTTCACCCACTTCTCCTGAGCTTTCGGATACGCAGCAATCATAATCGATTGCGGCGTGTTCGCGTTTTGTTTTCTCGGCAAGCGTTGCCACAACTCTTCCGTGACGAACGGCATAAACGGATGCAACATCTTTAAACCGGCTTCAAGTGTGACCCACAACGCGTCTCTCGTTTTCTTTTTTGCCGCTTCGTCGTTGCCGTCCATCGTCGGCTTGATTATTTCAATAAACACGTCGCACAAATCATTTTTCCAAAACTGGTAAATAGCATCGGTGGCGATGTTAAAGTTGTACGATTCCATCGATTCGTCGACGATAGATAACGTGTTGTTCAAACGCGAGATGATCCATCGTGCCGCAATCGGACTGGAAGAGTCTGAAACGTCCAACTCGGTGTACTCGTTATCGACCGGTTCGTACGCATCGCCCAAATTCGCCATGGCGAATTTGATTGCGTTCCAAAGTTTGTTGCACCAATGCCTGTACGCATGCACACGCAAAACGTCCAAATTGACGTCATTGCCCTGTCCAGTGTAAGACATCAACGCGAATCGAAGCGCGTCGGTTCCACACTCCGGGATACCTTGCGGGTAATCCTGCTTCTGCCCAGCCGTCGCTTTCTTTAACTCTTTCTCTTCTAAGTTGCCATTAGCCAAGGTTTCGTGAAGCGCTTCCAGCGAGATACCTTCGATGACGTTGATTGGATCGATGACGTTCCCTAACGATTTGGACATTTTTCGTCCGTGTGCGTCTCTCACCATGGCGTGTAAGAAAACTTGCTTGAACGGTACTTTACCAGTTAACTTCATGCCCATCATGACCATTCTTGCCACCCAAAAGAACAAAATATCGTGCCCGGTTTCAAGCAACGACGTCGGGTAGAAATCTCTCAAATCTGGCGTCTCGTCTGGCCATCCAAAGACGGAAAACGGGAACAAGCCGGACGAAAACCACGTGTCCAATACGTCCTCGTCTTGCGCCAACGTGAATTTTTTTCCCGGAAACTTCCTCTCGGCTTCCTTTTGCGCCTCGGCTTCGTCTCTCCCGACGACCCATCGGTCGACTTTTTCGCTTGTTCCGCCCGGCAAGCCGTTGTTTTCTTGATCGTCGTCAAAGTTGACGTAAAACGCTGGGATTCTGTGGCCCCACCACAACTGTCTAGAAATGCACCAATCGCGAATGTTTTCCAACCACCGAAACCACGTCGCTTCTTGCTCTTTCGGAATAATCTCCATGCGTCCATCTCTGACCGCGTCGCACGCATCTTTCGCCATATCCGCGCAGTTTACCCACCATTGCGGTTTCAACATCGGTTCGATGACATCTTTCGATCGCGAACAGAGACCGAGTCTCATCGGGTTCGGCGCTTTACCTCTGTACAAACCGAGCTCTTCCAGCTTTTTCTCAATCGCAACTCTGCACTCAAAACGTTTCATGCCTTTGAACAACTCGCCACCGACGTCGTTGATGATCCCATCTTCCGTAAAGCAATTGATGAATTGCAAATCGTGTCTTTTTCCAGTTTGGAAATCGTTCGGGTCGTGCGCCGGGGTAATCTTCACGCAACCGGTACCGAATTCCATATCGACCAAGACTTCGTCGCAAATGATTGGAATTTCTCGCAAACTATCGAACGGATGAACTAACGTTTTGCCGTGGTATTTCTTATACCTCTCGTCATCTGGGTGAACTGCAACGGCCACGTCGCCCAACATGGTTTCAATACGCGTCGTCGCGACGACCAACTCGTCGTCGTTCGGATCGTCTTTAATCTTGTACGCGAACGACGTGATCACCCCAAACTCAACTTTCTTCAAGTGTCCTGGGACTTGCAACATAGTCGGTCCTTCCACGTCGATGTAATCCACCTCGATATCCGAAATCGCCGTCTTCAACTGGCAACTCCAATTTACCAAACGATTATCTCTGTAAATCAACCCGTCTTCGTGCATCTTCACGAACGCCTCTTTTACCGCCTTTGATAACTTCTCGTCCATCGTAAACGCCTCTCTCGTCCAATCTAAACTCGAGCCGAGCCTCCTCAACTGGTTAAAAATCTTCCCGCCGTACTCGCCTTTCCATTCGAACACCTTCTCGAGAAACTTCTCTCTCCCTAAATCGTGTCTCGTGATTCCGTTTTCTCTCATCAACTTCTTCTCGACGACGGTTTGCGTGGCAATCCCCGCGTGATCGGTCCCGGGCACCCACAACGCTTCGTACCCGCTCATTCTCCTCCATCTCACGATCGTATCTTGAATCGAGTTCGTCAACGCGTGCCCGATGTGCAACGCGCCGGTGACGTTCGGCGGTGGAATCACAATCACAAACTTTGGTTTCTCCGACCCGTTCACGGCTTCGAAATACTTCTTCTCCTCCCACCAGTCGTACCACGCGGCTTCCACCGCGACTGGATTATAACTCGTCGCCATCGGAACCGTCGTCGTGTTTTTCTTTTTCCCTCTCTCCGTTTTCAGCGCGTCTTCCAACGCCAGCACATCCTGCGGCGAAGGTCCTTTCGCTTCCGCTTTCTTCTTCTCCTTCTTCACTTTACCACCGCCTTCATCGTTCGCTTTCGCTTTTTGCGCTGCTGCTTGTGCTGCTGCTTTTTCTGCTTTCGCCGCTTGCTTCGCCGCGAATTTCGCATCCTTTTCCGCCTTGGCTGCTTTTTTCTTCGCCTCTCTCTCGAGCTGCTCCGGGGTTTTCTCTTCTTTCGCCGTTTCAGTGGTTGCTTCTTCTTCTTTCGTCATGATGTCGACGATGCTTTTTTCTCTCCGTTGAGATTCGATTCTTGCCCGATGGTGATGATGATGATGATGATGATGATGTTCTCAGATTTGTGAATCGATTCGTGTATGCGTGTGCTCTGTGTAGAGAACTCTGCAATACTCAAGCGCACTACTCACGTACTATTCGTCTCTCGTCCTTTCTCTCTCTCTCTCTCTCTCTCTCTCTCTCTCGAAAGCAAAGCGAATACAAAAGTCGTTTCAAAGCTGTCCTGTGAGAGGGTTTTTATGGAGAAAAGGACTGACGGCTTTCCTCAGAGAGAGAGAGAGAGAGAGAGTTTTCGCACACGAACACGTGCGGAAAAGCACGACCACGCGCGACTCTACTGCATGCACGCTTTTGTGTTCGTCGAAAAGAGCGTCTTCTGCGTGAATTGGATTTTTGCTTTCGCTCGCAGAGGAGGTCGTCTGACGTCGTAATCCTCGTCTCGAGAGAGGGAAAAGAGTGTAATCATCCAATCGGAAATGGAACACCACCCGAGCGGTGGTTCTCCATTTCGGAATGGTGTGCCTCGGTACCTCCTCGTCCGCGAGTTCCTCAACGCGCGCGTCTCGGAAACAAAACTCCTGTGCCATTCTTTGAAACGTAAACTCGGCGAAGATCTCTTCGGGAGCTCCGCCGTGAGCGGGAAGAGCAGGAGGAGAGCCACCAGTCCGAGGAGTTGGAAATTTTGGCAACGAGACGAGAGGAAGAGGAAACGAAAAGGAGGAAACGAGGACGAAAACGAGGAGGAGCGTCTTCCTCGCGAGAAGCGAAGGAAAGAGACGAGGAAAGAGTCGTGGAGAAAAGAGCGCGGGAAGTTAGCCACGCACGAGTGGTTGGCGAAGAGGTGCGCTCACTTTTCTCTTCTTCTTTCGATTTTGCGTCTCGATTTTATATTTCGTTCGCTCTCGCTCGCTTTACGCTCGATGCCGATGAAGAATAAACACGCACCCAGCCAATCCGAGATGAACACGATGGCGACACGCGATTTAGTTACCTGACAGTACGCACTGAGGCATGAATAATGAGTTTGATTATTGTGTGCTTTCTCCTCTCTTTCTTTCTTTCTTTCTCTCTCTCTTCTCTCTCGCGCGTTGCGTGCGAGCTGCGCTTTGTACTTACTCGTTTCTTAAAAACGTTTTAATTTGATAAAACAATCAATACGCACAGGTTCGTCATGACTTCTATTTCCTCCGCGAACAAAGAGCAAAGTTTGACGGAAAAGGAGAAGAGAATCGAGGCGGAGAATACATCGAAGCTCGTGAACGCGTTGGGAGTAGACTCGACGTTTATGGAGAACCACGTGGCCATCCGCGCGTTGCCTTTACACCGGTTCGGTAAAAATCGAGGGTCGAGATCGATGACGAAAGCCTGGAAGTCAGCGGCGGTGGTGCACGACGCGACGTATTTATTATATCGTAGGGACGAAAAAAGTGCGTCGGCGGCGTTGCCATCAGTTTTATGTAACGTAAACGCGCTACCGAAACGTGTGCGAGAGATCTTTCCGGACGACGAAATCGCGAATCTCGCGCGATTCGACGTCGCGGGTAAATTGGCGCTGAAACTCATCAACGAAACGCTTCGGACATCAATCAAGTTTAAGAAGATTAAAACCGTAAAGAAACAAATCGAACGGTTCGGTGGAAACGGCGACGGTGTGCAGTACGCTGCACTTGCTGCCGTAGATCCACGAAGAGTCTACGCCGACGATCAAGTCGCGCCTCCGCCAAAAAAAGAAGGAGACGAAAGAAATCTCTCTTCGACACCACCGAGCGAAAAAGATATTTCCGATGCGCGCCGCGATGCGAAGATTGTTCGAGCGAGACATTTAGCCGGCGTTGATATGAGTGATATCGCATCGGCCGCAAATATTGATCTTTCTGTGCTTCAACAAAGGTTTCGAGTGTGCGCGGTGGCGAGACCAAACAACGACGGCGCGTCGTTGTATTTTAACGCCAATTGGGCACCAATTGTGTTAAAATCACTAGTAACGCGTGGTGCGTACGCGGCTGGTGTCTGCGAGTGGTTCGATTTGGGTGTTTGGCGAGGAGCGAACGTCGAAAAGGTGCGCTCTATTTTCATTGGTAATGAAGCGAGCGACGACGATACCGCGACGATATCGACTCGAATCGTTCTGAGGTTCCCGAAGAAAGGCGTCGGCAAGAAAGGCGATGCCGTTTTCGACGAAGGCGGGAAGACCAAACTTGGAACGATTGATCGCGTCACGCCCGTTTCTATAGCTATCGCAGTCGCTTCGGCATCAGTTCTCGCATCCGCTTGGTCTGAAGTTGTAACGAAAACGAAAAAAAAGAAAGGAGGCGTCAAAGTTCTCGTCAAATCGACGACGAAAGGAGACGTGAGCGCTTTTGCATCTTTGGCAAAAGAAACGAACGGAGATTTCAGCTGGTGGTAATAGCATTGTAGCAGATTAGATTTGCATAGTACCTAGGTTAGATACGTTTTTAGCGCACGCGTTGACGTGTATTTCTTGTACCAGTACTTCCAATTCATAAAAATTCTAAATGTTACGTTCGACTGGAATCTTTGAGTTTGGCTTCGCACTGCGCTTTATCCATTCCCGGAAACTCAAACTGCCACTCCACGGTTTTCTCTATCCATTGCTTTAACAACGGTCCAGGTTTCTCCATTCCTACTGCTTTCATCACCTCTTTACCATCTAGAACGGGTTTTAATTCCCACGGATTACCAACGCTATCTTTTCTATCGACAAGTTCAAACTCGTCTCTCACTCTCGAAAACGCCTCTTTGCACTTTTCGGCGACGCTTTCCGCGACGGCACCTTCGTCGATATCACCACTATTTTGTTGTTTTAACGCATCTTCTACAGCCGCGACGATAAAAACTATATCGTAATCTTTCCCGATCGAACGAATTTTCAATCCAGCTTCGGTTCTCGTGAACGTTTTCAAGTTGTCAAAAATAACATCTCTCGTCCCGTCGATATTCGAGTGCGTTCGCACGACGCTCTCCGCGTCCTTGTTTCGTAACTTTAACGATTCCATCACGACCACTTCGCTCAAAGGAACTTCTTTCTTCTTCTTCGTAAACGCTTTACTCTCTCTTAATCCTAGCAGCCACAAGGCTAAATAAAACCGTTCTTTGCGATCGGTCTCCTCGCTACCATCCGCGCCTTCCGTGACCCCTTCAAACATCTTTAACGCCATGGCGACTCGCATCCCGACTGCGACTGCTTTCACGCCAAACTCTTGCATTTCCATCGAGAACGTCTCCTCGCAATCCATCACGATGCCGCCCATTTTCATTTTCGTCACCCACTCCACCGCCAAGTGCGGATTTGGTCCTCGCAACATCCCCGCCACTTCCTTCCCGACTCGTTCTCTGCTCACTTTCGTTCTCAACCCTTCTCTGACTTGTTCGTCCTCCACCGCCACTCCAATATCCTCCGCCAACGTGAAAGCGTACCTGGACGCAAACCTCACCGCTCTCAAAACCCGCAACGGATCGTCCACGAAAGTCCTCTTCGCCTCCAACGGCGTCCGGCACAACCCGATTTTCAAATCCTCGATCCCTTTCCCGGTAAAATCTTCCACTTTCTTCTCGTTCAAGTTATAATACAACGCGTTAATCGTCAAATCCCGTCGCATGGCATCCTCCAAAGGCGTTCCAAAACTCATGGTTGGAATTCTCGACTCGTCCGCGTACGACTCCGAGCGCAAATTCACAAAATCCAACCACACGTCTCGGACTTTCATCGTCGCCGTCTCGAGATGTTTCGACTGTTCCGGGTTCGATTGTATCACGCCGACGCCGCTGATTTCTTCGCCTTTACTCGTTAAATACTCGTTCACTTTCGCCGCGAATTCCGCGCCCAAACACTTATCTAAAGCGACGTCGATATCGTTCGATTCCAACCCGAGCAATTTATCTCTCACCCATCCTCCCGCCACTCGCAACGTCAAACTCGCCATATTCGTCGTCGCTTTCCCACCATCATCAGTTTCTCCTTTCTTCTCGTTATTCACCACATCCAAGAGCAACGAAAACACCTCGTCCTCTTTTCGTGTCAAAACAATCTCCGCGTTTTCCTTCATCGTTTTCGGTGGATCCGTGAAAGGTGATCGACTAAAACCTCCGACAGAAAACAAAGCGTTGGTGTTGTTGTTGTTGTTGTTCGTGGCAGAGGTGGTCGCAAACTTGCGCTTCTTTATCTTCGTCTTTATGATGTCGTTTTGTGCTACGCAATAATTCTGAATTGGTCTCCTCCCGGGAAACGAACCAAAAGCAATCGTCGTCGTCGTCGTATTCCTGTCGTGTGATGATAACACTCGCGCGTGCGCGATGCTTTTTATTATTCTCGCGTTTTGCTTCTTCGCACGACTACTCCTGCAGCACGACGACAAAAACAGCTTCGCGTGCGAGGAATAACAGCACGCTCGCATTAAAAGAATAGAAATGCAAGTGTGTGGGAAAACGCTCCAAATGCATTTATAACAGTCCGCTCGTCAAAGTCACTCCGTCCTCTTCGTGCGCTTCAAACGCTTACGACGACAGAGAGAAAGAAAGCAAAAATTTCAAACGAGGATGACTTTTTCATTCACAAAAGGAGGTTCTTTTTGATTTTGGTCCTTTTGTCCTCTTTTCGACGATGCTGGTCTGTCCTTTCTTTTCCACCGCAAGAAGAAAAAGAAAAAATTTTGTCGAGAGAGAGAGACGTGGCAGCAGAAAAAAGAGAGAGATTTTCGTTTCTCGTTGAAACGTCACACCACACAAAAATCACGCATCATCACACATCATCACAACAGGAGTTCTTTCTTCTCTGCGATTCAACGACACTTTTCTGCGACACCACTTTTCGTTTCAGAGCGAGACAACTTTGTCAGAAGAAGTCGTTTTTGTTCCTTCTTTTCGAGACGCGGTTTACACGTGTTCGTAGTAGCATCGTGAATACCATTTCGATTTTTATCCAAAGGACGACCAGCGGGGAACGTTTTTTTCTCTAATCCAAAAATCAATAACAACAACATCATGGTGCATCCAGTGAACGCAAACACGATCAACCAGAACGTCCTGACCGCGGAATACGCGGTCAGAGGTCCCATCGTGGTGAGAGCCGGCGAACTCGCTTTACAGTTGAAGAAAGACCCGTCTTCGTTGCCGTTTGAAGATATCGTCCTGTGCAACATCGGGAACCCGCAATCGCTCGGGCAAAAACCAATCACGTTTTATCGTCAAATCATGGCCATTTGCGATTACCCAGATTTGTTAGACTCGCCGGAGTGCTCGAAGATTTTTCCGGAAGATGTCATCGCGAGATCGAAGGAGGTTTTAGCGAACACGGCTGGAGGGACGGGGGCGTACACGGAGTCGAAAGGGTTGAAGTACGTGAGAGAGCAAATCGCGACGTTTTTGGAGAAGAGAGACGGACACAAAGCCGATCCGGAGATGATTTATACTTTGGATGGAGCTTCCTCTGGGGTGAATTACATGTTAACGTTACTCATTCGTGGGAAGCAAGACGCGATGTTGGTGCCGATTCCGCAGTATCCTTTGTATTCCGCCGGGTTGGCGTTGTACGGCGGAACCTTGTGCCCGTATTATTTGAAAGAGGAGAATAACTGGGGGTTGGACGTGAACGAAATGCGTAAAGAGGTTCAAAAAGCCAAGAAAGACGGGGTTGAAGTCAGAGCGTTGGTGGTGATCAATCCCGGGAATCCAACTGGGAACAGCTTGTCGTTGGAGAACCAACAAGAAGTTGTGAAATTTTGCGCTGAGGAGAATTTGATTTTGTTGTCCGACGAAGTGTATCAAGATAACATTTACGTGGAGGGTAAATCATTCGTCAGCATGAAGAAAGTCGTGGCGGATATGGGATACGGGGATAAAGTCGCACTCGCATCGTTGCAGTCCACCTCGAAAGGTTTCTACGGCGAGTGCGGGAAGAGAGGCGGATTTATGGAACTCTACGGCGCCTGGGACCAAGGCGTGTTGGATCAGTTGTTAAAGTTGGCGAGTATCAACTTGTGCCCGAACGTGAGTGGACAGATCTTGATTGGCCAAGTGTGCACGCCTCCGGTCGAGGGCGATGCATCGTACGCGTTGTACGAGAAGGAGAAGGCGGACATTTTGGCGAGTTTGAAAAGACGCTCGGGGAAGTTGGTTGACGGTTTGAACAAGTTGACCGGCGTGACGTGTAACAACAGCGACGGGGCGATGTACGCGTTTCCGAATTTAACTTTTCCGGAGAAGTTTCTCAAAGACTGCGAAGGTAAAGGAAAGATGGCAGATGCCGTGTATTGCATGAGTATCTTGGAAGAAACCGGTATTGTCGTCGTTCCTGGGTCTGGATTTGGCCAAGCCGACGGGACGTGGCACTTCCGAACGACGTTTTTGCCCGGGGAGGATAAAATCGATGCCGTCGTCGAAAGATTGAGCGCGTTCCACGAGAATTTCATGAAAAAGTGGATGTAATGAAAGGGAAAGAGGCGCAAGAGTGAAGAAGAAGAAGAAGAAGAAGAAGAAGAAGAAGAAGAAGAAGAAGAAGAAGAAGAGAAAGAGGAAAAAAATGAGAGAAATGAGAGAATTTTTATATGAAGAAGAAGAATTGTAAGATTATCACAAGGCGAAGTCATCAAATTAAATCAAACTTGAAAGTATAGCGTATTACTCGTTCATTCTAAAAGTATGGCGCGTTTTAAAACGATTCGTACGCTTTGTGTACGTTTGCTACTAATTTACTCTAACTCGTGTGTCGCGTCATCTCAGCGGCACAAACCAACGCGTGTTCAATACTCGTCGCGTAGTTCGCGTAATACGAAGGTTCTTGCGCCGCCGCGCCTTTGTTCTCTTCGTCTTTTTCTTCTTTCACCTTGCGTTCTTCCTCCCGTATTCGTCTGGAGTTGCTCACGTGATCGATGGCGCTTTGTTGCATAGCTTTCGTCGTTCTCGAGACTTCAGTTAATGAAGCGCAGCACTCTCGCAGATTTTCCAACGCGTGGTCCAATTCTTGTCCTTCGCCTTTGATGGAGTTGATGATGGAAAGCGCGACAGACGGCTTCGGCGATTCCATCGGTTGCGGCGAATTCGTATTCGCTTGCGGAGTTGTTATCGGCATTGGTGAGGCAGCGACGACATCTTCTTGCGTACAATAAGTCTCCAAATCGCTCAAAGAGATGTTCAATCCTAAGGTGGATATTCGCATCACGAGCTTTTTCGCGAGCGCCATCGCCGAGTCTTCTAAGCTTTCAATCTGCGCCGTGAGCAGTTGGCAATCTTCCGAATTGACGCCAGATTCTTTTCGGGCGGCATCGCGGGCAATTTTTGCCGCCATCATGCTGTCGCGCGTGAGCACGGACTCGTTATATAGCTTGATGAGTTCGGCGTCTTTTCCAACAGGTTGTTCAACCGCGGAAAAAACTCGTTGTTTTTCTAGCGTTTGCCTCGTTTCTGAGGAAGGCGGCGTCGATTCTTTCTTAACTCCTAGATTCGACGGTTTCTTTTCCTCCGTCTTTTTCTCAACTTCTTCGTCTTCTTTACTCGGTGATGGCGTCGCAGCGTTGACGTCCAACATGCGCTGCATCTTTTTCGGCGTCTTTCCGCCGACGACGCTCAAAATGGTCGGATCGTTCTTATCGCGCGTGTTGTTCGTTTTTAACGCCTCCAAGATGGCAACTTTCCTCTTCTCGTTCGCGTACTTTACAGATCGCAAGATGGTTTCCACTTGTGACTCTTGCGTGACAACAGAAGCACCCGGCGTCATTGCTGGAATGTTCGATAACAGTTTATGTTCGTACTCGCGAAAATTCGTCCAAGCGCCTTCGCGTTCTCGAACGCGAGCGTTGGCGCGGAAAAACTCGTTGCCCATGTTTTTGTTCCTGATATCGTCGTCGTCGACGACGACGTCATCGCTGACCTTTGTATTCACATCTACGTCTTCCTTTTTGATGTCGCCCTCCTCGGCGTTCGCGTCGAGATCCGTGATCTTCTTGCGCGGAATAAATTTTCCACCGGCGTTTGCGACACCGCAGTGCGCTCGGAAGGCGTGTTCTTCGAAGATTTCCGGATCGCAAAGTCTCGCGCCGCCTGGCGCGTCGATACTCACGGAAACTTTGCCAACTGATAGTACGACTACAGTTGCCGGTAATCCTTGATATTTTGCCACCGTTTTATCTCGTTGCTTGTTCGCTTCTTTTTCGAGTTCTTCGCTGCTCAAATTCTTTCCAAACGCGACATCCGCGTGTCTTCTACAAAACAAACCGTCTTCGTCGCACGCTTTAAAAGAACACCGCCACAGTTTACCGTCATTTCTTAAGCACCGATTACCTCTCCCTGGAATCCACGGCTCTGTCGGGCACGTTTCGTTGATGTTATCCGCAGCGGGAATTGTAGAAGACTCGGGGCCGATGGCGGCTTCGGCTAAGAGTTCCGCCATTTCCGCGGACGTTTTAAACCCGTTCGTCGGCGGGTTTGGTGGGATCAAGGCGACGTCGGCATCAAGGCCGTGACATCGAACGCGCAAAGTCACCGCAATGAGTCTGTCTATTTCATTTGGTATTCGCATGGGTTCTGGAAGACGCTTCAACAAAGCGTCGTCGTCAATCGCGTCCGCGTCGTAGATTTTTTTCATCAAGGACGTTTCGCGCTTGTACTCAATTTTTTTCGCCGGCGGCGTTTCCGCCGGCGCTTCTTCAAGAGCAGCTGGTGTCGTCGTCGTCTTTTGTTTCTTCGCCGTTGATTTAGGCGCTTGGTCCTCCTCTCTCGCTCGTTTTCCAGCCGGCGTCGTCGCCGGCGTCGTCTTCTCCGTCTTCACCCCTCCTTCCTCTCCTTTTATTTCCTCCTCTTCCTCCGACAACTCTCCGCCTCTTTTCTCGTACCATCTCTCTGGCAACGTCGGCAGACCGTTCTCCATCCAACTTTGCTCCACGTAACTCCTCAACTCTCGCTCAAACGCCCTCGCCTCTTCCAACCCTTCCTTTTTCTCTTTCCCGCTCACGCCTTTTCTCTTCCTCGCGTCTTCCATCACTCCCTCGCTCGCCTCTCTTACCACCCACGCGATTTGCCTAATACATTGTTCGTACGTCCTCAAAGGCTTCTTGCACCCTTTCTTCGCCAACCCTTTCTCTCTTACCCGTTTCAAATCCTCGATTAAATTCTGCCCGCTCGTCTTCTTCCCTTTCGGCCAGTTCATGACCACCGCGACGAACGCTTTCACGTTGTTCAAACTAATCTTCGCGCACTTCCAGCTAAAAATATCCTCCCCGTCCTCTTTCGACGTGCCGCTCGAGCCCTCTGCAAAGAGTGGGAACTCCATTTGTAAACCATTTTGTAACCAATAATCGTTCACCGTCAGCGCTACGTCGGCGAGAAAACACTCCTTTTCGTACCATCCTTTCCCACCGTCTTTCCCGTTATTGTAATCGCTCCAAACTAACAAAGCGTGCTCTCTCGTCCACTTCCGAGAAAACTCCGACGCCACGTCTTTCGCCGCGTGCATCTTCTTCTTTTTCTGCGTCGTCGTTGTCTTCTTCCCCGTCTTCTCGTCCTCGTCCTCGCGAGTCGTCGAATTCGTGGTAAACTTCGCGAGCACTTTTTCCAGAAGATCGAATTTACTCGTCGCGTTCGATGAACATCCTTCCTCTCCTCGTTCTCGTTGTTGTTGTTCTTCTTTTTCGAGAATTTCCTCGTTCGCCGATCGCAACGCGTCGAGCGCGAGTTCCAAACTCGCGCTTTCTTCCTTCTCCGTTTCCTCTTCTTTTGTTGTTGTTGTTGTTGTTGTTTCACCCATTCTTCTTTTATTAATGTTGTTGTTGTTGTTGTCGTGACGTGTGTTTTCTTTCTGCGGTGGTTTCTTACGAGAAAAAAAAGAGACGATTCTACACGTGGAGAGAGTCTGTGAAAATTAAAGCAAAAGTGTCTCTCTCTCTTTCTCTCTCTTTAACAACACTAAGAACGAGTTCAATCTCTTCTCACTGCCTGTTCTGAAACTGCTCGAGAAACGAAGCGTAGTCTTCGTCCGTCGGCGGTTCTGGACACCCTTTTTCGAGCAAGTAGTTTTCGCAGTCCGGGTGCTCGAAGTAACGAGCGTTCGCGACGAGTCGCCAGTCGGTAAGAGGCGCTTTCGCCTCTTCGACTAAGTATTTGAGGCAATCGAGGCGGTCGTGCCTTGCAGCGGTTGCCACGCAGGCAAACTTCACCGCATCAGATATCTTTCGTTCTTCGACGAAGTATTTCATGATGTCTGTGCAACCCTTTCCTGCTGCCTGATGTGCCGCTTCTTCTTCCGTATCTCGCGAAGGTTTCACTTTGTCGAAAAGAAATCGAAGACAGTCGAGGTGTCCTCCTGCAGCAGCTCGAGCACACGACTCTTCTTCATCACACGGGCAACCATTAGAGAAACAGTATTTCAGTATCTCGAGATTACCTTCAAATGCTCCCGCATTAATCGTCCTTTCATCCCACTCGCACTGTTTCACTTCTCTCGCCCACTCGAGAAACTCGAGTTTTTTCGTTTGAGCAACTTGGACGCAAAACCAGGCTTGATCTATCACGTTTCCTAAATCATCTTTCTCTCCCCAGGGAAAGTGATTCCACGCCCATTCCAACGTCGAGATGGATGAACATTCGTAAACAATCACATGTAATCCCGATACATTTACCCCGGCGTACGCAAGCACATCTTGACTCTCTCTGTTCACCTTTGAAAAGAACCACCGATCTGTCTCGTTCAATTTCGGAATCACATGCGAGACGAACACATCTCTGTGATGCATCACCAACCCGGTCCAAATCTTTGAAGAAGAAGAAGAAGAAGAAGAAGAAGAAGAAGAAGAAGAGAGCGAGAGATTCGCCAACGCTGCGTACATCTTCGCACTTCCCAAAGCCTCCTTTTCACCTTTCTCGTCGTCGTCGTCGTCGTCGTCTTCTTCCGAAGAAGAATACTTCAGCGCATCCCATTTGGAATAATCTACCATGTGCACTCTGCGTTGACTTTTGAACGACCGTTTTTTGGCTTCGTACAAAAAAACGACGAGACTTTTGATGAAAGAAAAAAAACGAGAGACTTTCGCCGGTTGCGTTTTATCTCCGCTCTTCTTCTCTCGCCAAACTTGTTCTTCGCATCAGTATCTCCTCTTTCTTCTCGCAGTGGTTGTGCGTAGACTTTTGATCGCGCGAGAAAAAAGAAGGAAATGCGCAAAACCGTGGACACGAAACACGAGAGGGAAAACGAGCGCGACGTCCCGTCGTCATCCTTGGGAGGAGGAGGATTAAGAGGAGGATCGATGATGAAAAAACAGAAGCATTACGCCGCGACGACAAAGACGACGACGAAAATGATGAGCAACAACACTCCGTTTTCAACGTTGCCGTATTATAAACACTTGCCTCCGTTACACAACCAGGACGAGTGGGAGAAAGAGTGGGAGCAGTTGCGAGCGGCGATTCAGTGCGTGTTCGAAAACGCGACGAAACACTTGTCGTTCGAAGAGCTGTCGAACGTCGTGTATAGGATGGTGCTGAGCGGGAGTTCGACGACGCGGTTTATGCGGGAGAAGTTGAAAGAGGAGTTAAGGAAAAGAGCGTGGATGATTAAGGAAGAGCTGAAAAGGATGGAGAGGACGACTTTTGCAAGTGGTGGTGAAGGAGACTACGGCGGCGGGTACGAGGAAGAGGAGGAAGAGAAGAGCGCGTTGGCGTTTTTAGAAGCTATGATTAGGAAATGGAGCGAGTTTGAGCAACAAGTGGAAGTGATTCGGGACGTGTTCATGCACATGGAGAGGAAAAAGTTGGACGACGGCGACGCCGCGAACGGGAGCGGCGGGAGTTACGCGGGGAGAGGCGCGCCGGCGACGACCCCGGCGCAAAGGAGAGAGAATGAAAAGAAGAAGAAAAAGTTGGGCGTGCGATCGTTAGGACGGGAGATTTTTTCGCAGAATATGTTTGGGATACCTTCGAAGATTGATCTAGACGACGAGAAATACGCGCTCGAAGCGAGGAAAAGTACGATTACCGCCCACTTGCAAGCGTGCGTGAAAATGCTGCTCGATCGCGAAAGAAGAGAAATGCAAAGACGAATCATGGAATACGAGAAGACGGAGGAGGCTGAAAATGCTCCGGTTTCGCTCATCGCCGACGATGAGAACGACGACGAGAACATCGTTGACGACGATGTGGAAAGAAGAGAGGCGATGGTAGCGGCATCAGCGGCGGCGGCGAGGGCGGCAAAAAGCAACGAGAACGAAGAAAGCGCATCGACAAAGAGGAGAAGCGTGATCAAACGCACGGCAGAAATGTTTTGGACGCTCAGCGCGCGAGCGAGCGAGTGTGGGTACGAAGACATTTACGAGAATATCATCGCCTCTGAGTCCGTTCTCCAGGCGGACGAGGTATACACAACGTATACCTTGAGCATCGCCGAAAGCGCGCGAGACTGTTCGCAGTATTTGCGAAGGTGTAAGACGCTTCTGAGACACGAGAAATATCTCGTCGCGGATACGATGGCGTCGAAATCAGACACCGCGAAAAGGATCATTCGCACCATTCAAACTGCAATGTTCGGCATTAAGAGTCAAGCTCGCGAACATGCGTTTGTGAGAGGATTCTTTGCGCTGATGATTAATGATGACATGAATATGAATCCGCAAGACGATCTCGATTTGCGTTCGCACGAAGAGCTGGTAGTCGTCGATGGCGTCACGACGACGGCAATGATACCGCAAACAACATCAACTAATAATAATAATAATAATAATGCATCAACGAGGGTTATGAATTTGAGCGACGAGGTGCGATATGCGGACGTCCGTCTCGCGTACGATTTGTTTGCAAAATTAACCAACGAAGACGGACTCGACACTTTGAGATCGGCCTTGTACGTTCGCGTCGAAGAGTTGGGCAACGCCATCGTCGTTGCGAACGAAAAGAACCCCATCGAATTCGTTCGCGCGACGATACTTCTGAAGAATAAAACAGATATGGTCATAAAAAAAGGATTTCGTGGCGATAAAACGTTCACCAACCGCGCGTATGCCGCGTTCGAGCACTTTTTGAACGAAAACAAGAGGTCGAGCGAGTTTTTATCGTTGTATTTGGATCATTATCTCCGCGGTAATCTCTCTGTCGAGGACATGGAAGTAGAAGATGATCAGAAGAAAACAACGACTACGCAGCAAATATGGAAAGAAGCCGGCAAAGCGACCATTGTTACGACATCCGACGCGGCTATCGACGCGTGCATAGCCATCTTTCGATTTTTGCGAGAAAAAGATACATTTGAAATGTATTACCAATTGCACTTGTCCAAGCGCCTGTTGGCCTCCAAAGCCGTATCAGACGATCACAGCGAACGCGACGTGGTATCAAAACTCAAGCTCGAATGTGGGTACCAATACGCGCAAAAGGTTGAAGTGATGTTGAACGACGCGAGTTTATCTAAAGCGATAACGAGAAAATTCAACGAACTCGTCGAGCATAGCCAACGCGGTGGCGATTATAACACGAGGAGCAGACTCATCACGACTGACTACATCGGAAAAGATACAGGTAACGTGCACCCAGACGTAATTCTGGGAGGCAGAAAGATGATGAGCGATGAACGGTTTTTTGAAGTTACCAGGAAAACAGAACTCGGCGTGAAGGTGTTGACAACCGGGTCTTGGCCGTTGACAAAATTGAGCAAATTGAAGTTTCCGAAAAATTTACCGCGCACGTGTCAAGATATGCAAAAACTCTTCGTGAATCATTACGAAGCGAATTACGGGGCCAGGCGCATCGCGTGGCGTCCGGATTGCGGCACTGCTGAGCTCCGAGTTCAGTTCAACTCGGGCGAAAAGCTGTTAATCGTCAGTACGATGCAAATGTGCATCTTGGAGATTTTCAACGACCACGAAGCGGTATCCTTGCGCCAAATCTCCAAAATCTTGGACGTGGAATACGACGCATGCATCAAAGCTTTGCACAGCATGGTCTTCTCTAAAGAGAAGAACGTTTTGCTTCGAAATAAGAAGACATCCATGTCTCAAACGAATAACAACAACAACAACGAAGTTACTTCTATGGACATCGGCAACGAAGGGAGAATTTCCAAAGACGACATCTTCATGTTCAACGATAACTTTGAGTCCAAGCACTACCGCATTAAAATCGCCTCGGCGTCCACGTCCAAGAAAGAAACCGTTGAAGAGGCGAAAAGAACCGCAGAAATCATTCACGAAGATCGAAAACCAGAAATTGAAGCCGCTATCGTTCGCGTTTTGAAAGCGAAACGAAAAGTCGAGCACAACGCGTTAATCGCTGAAGTTGCCGTAGCGCTTCGCAGCCGATTCAAGGTTGACGTAGGGGAAACGAAAAGACGCATCGAACGGCTCATCGAGCTCGAATACGTCGCCAGAGACGATAAAGACCGAAAGATTTATCGGTACTTGTGTTAAAAATGTAGCTTTGAGTGTTATAAAAATGTGAAACGTTTAGTCATAAATACCGTGTAGAAGTAAGTACCATAATAACGATACGAATCTCTTCTCTTCACTCTTCACTCTTCCTCTTCCACGATGGTAAACGTCCTCTCCAAGGCGTTCCTCAACACGCTTCCGTTCTTCACCTCTACTTTTTCTAAAAACGAGACGAAGTCTTCCCCCAAGTCTTTCCTCGTTGCTAAAATACGTTCCGCGCAGTCTCTCGGGCTGACCTCTCTCGTCTTTGGCTGGCTATCATCTATCGTAGGGACAGATCCACGATTTACATCTGTCACAGTCGTCAACCCCGAACTGGCCAGTTTTATCAACCACTCCTCTCCAGATTCCCTCTTGGGTTGCCCCGCCGCGTTTTTCCGCGTCTGAAAGAACGGATTTTCAGCAATGTAGTTATTTAAGAACAAATGCATCTCTCCGTTCGTTTCTTGAAGGTAGTGCAAAACAGTTTTCACGCTTTGCACGGTCAATAAATCCATCAACTTTTCTTCGTTCTGCGTGTGATACGGCGAATTATTGCCATCGCGTTGTTCCGCTCTCGTCGTCAGAGGAGCATAACGCGCTTTGTTTCTTCCCCTCCGTGTTTGTCTCTCGTTCGATTTTGAAATTTTCCATTTTGCCGCTCCGTAACTTTTGTGACGAGAAGAAGAAGACAAAGAAGAAGACAAAGAAGAAGAGTTTTCGCGAGTGATGCGAGGATACCCTCCTCCTCCTCCTCCTCCTCCTCCTCCTCGAACGGCGATACAAAAGGTGAACGTTTTTGGCGATGAAGTAAAAGCTGTTGCGCGCATTTTAAGAAACAGATGAGAAAAATTTATTTATGGCGGGAAAGAGAGTCTCGTGTGCTTGGAACTTCTTCCCTTTTATGTATGTGTGCCTCGCGGCGGAAGGCGAACCTTTAGATATTCACAACCGACGACTAAACACGATTTAAAGCTAAGTAAGGCTAATTTAATTATATAGCGCTCTCTTCAATTCGAGAAGCGCTACTATCTCTCTCTCTCTCTCCAAAAATCTACAAACGTTCCACTTTCTCTTTATGTTTACGCAGCTTTCTTGGCGACGGAGCTCGCGCGTCTCTTCGCGATGGACTCCGATCGTCGTTCTCTCTGCTCCTTGATTCGCATTTGCAACAATTTGTGGTACTCCCCAGCTTCAGCCTTGGACTTGGCAATCTTCGCCTTCTTCACCGCGGCTCTCGCTCTCTTTCTTTGCAACGTCAACGGAGTGACGACTCTTTGCACTTTTTGCGCCTTGGATTTCTTCTTTCCCGTGGCTGATTCAAACTCTCTTCTCATGGAGTTGACGTACGGAAAGACAGAGTCTTCCTTGGACAACGCAAACAACTTGCGAATCTTCGACGCTCTCTTCGGACCGCGCATTCTCGGCACTTCGGTGTCGGTCAAACCCGGCACGTCCGCGTCGCCTTGCTTGACGATGGCGACGTTCAACACCGAAATGTCTTGCGAAACGATGCACCCTCTGCACGCCTTTCGGCGACGCTCGCCTTTTCTTCTGCCGTGGCCTTGGAAGCCTTGCGTGCCTCTCACTTGTAAGAGAAAGACGCGTTGGTTCGTCAACACGCCTTGCTTCATCCCGAAGCCTTGCTTGTCGTTGCCGCCCATGATTTTAAAGATGTAGCCTTTCCACTCGTCGCCTAACGAATCGGCTTCGACTTCGGCGGAGATGCGCTTGTCGTAAAACACGCGGAGCTTGTTTTCATCCGTGATTTCAATCTTCTTTTGGCAGCCAGTGGCTGGGTTCGCGATGTTGAGCTGTATTAATTTGAACAAGACAAATAGAAGAAGAGGTGAGTTTGAGTAACAAAAATGGCATCAAAGCGCCTTCATCCCGAGGAAAGCAGGACCTAAAAGACCTTTCCCGGAGGAAAAAAATCACAGGGAGAAACCATCATCACCGGACGGTTTGTGTTCGTGCGAACCTCACGCGCGTTATAAAACGACATCATCGCACGAACCGAACGCGTTTACGTCCGTTTTTTTTCTTTCGAGCGCAGTTCTTTCGCGGACCTGACGGCGCGAGAGAGAAAGCAAAGCGCAAATGCGCGCAAAATCTTCCTCTTTTTTGTAAAATTTTCGCCGTAAAAAGAGGGCGAAAACCACCTTTAAAGGAAGAGGAAAACGCGCGCATTCATTTTAGAAAAAACAAAACATTCGACCATCTGCGCGAACAATACTCGAACGCGCGAACGATCGATACGCGTAATATCGATACGTATCCGCGCGAAAAATCGCAAACGAATCGCGTTGCACATTTGCTTACCTTCATGATGATGTGTTCCTACAATCAGCAAAGCCAAAAATCAAGTGAAGAGGAGAAACGTGAAAAGTGAAAGGAAACTTTTCAGAGCACTTATTTTTTAGGGTTTCATTTGCAAAAAGTTCGAAACGAAGGAAAATTTTTGAATTTTCTTTTCCTCAGAAGAGAAAGAAGAAAGATGACGCGAGAGGCGACGACGACGACGACGCAGACGACGACATCGAAAAACGCTTTGGAAGGTAATGATGAAGGTTTAGGAGGTGATGGTTTTGATGAGGACAAAAAAAACGCGTCGTTTTTTAGGTCCTACACCTCCCTCCTCTCCCGTTGGCCGGCGAGGAAAAAACACGTCGATTTCCTCCTCGCCGCGCTCGGCGGGAGCTTCGGACGCGACGCGAAAACCTGTCTCGCGCCGAACGTCCACGTCCACGGCCCGCCGTCGGTCGGGAAAACCATGCTCCTGAGAGATATGTTCGACCTGCTGGAGAAAAAGTTTGGGTTCGCGTACGCGTACGTGAATTGCGTGGACGCGCACGAGAAAAAGTTGATGTTTGAAGCCATCGTGGAGCAACTTCGACCGCACTTCAAGGAGGAAAGGCGACGGCGGATGTTGGCGAAAGAACGAGCGAGAGCGATAAAAGCGAAAGAAAAAGAGTTTAAGAGAAAAGAAGAGGAGAAGGAAAACGAATGCGACGACGAGAGGAATAATAAAAGCATGTGCGACGACAAAACCTTGGAGGATGGGATGATGGAAGTAAAAACGTCTTTGGCGTTGGTCTCCGCAGCCGTGGCGAAGACCGCGACGAGCGCGGCGAACAAAAAGAAACGGAAACGCGCGATACACGTGGCAGATTTCGTGCAACTGTTGAAAGAAAACTTAGATAGAAACGGGCCTAGGATTACCATCGTCGTCGACGACGCGCATCGACTGGCGGAGCAAAAAGACGATCGATTTTTACCGACGCTTTTGAAAATTGGCGAACTGACGAAACGAAACATTCACGTGGTCACCATCTCCTGCGAATCCATACAGACGTTTCAAAGTAACGTAGATTTAGTCAAACCGCAAACGATATTCTTCGACGCGTACACGAAAGAGGAACTGATTGAAGTCTTGTTGAAGGAAGCGCCGAGAGATATCGCGAAGAAACATTACCGGGCGTTTCTGGTTCCCATGGTGGCGGCTTTTTACGACACGTGTCGCGCGCCGAGAGAGCTTCGAACAGCCTTGGAACCGTTATGGAAGCGGTACAGCGAGAAATTATACGAGGCGATGCGTAATGGAACACCCGAGAACGAGTTGCCAGAACCGCGAAGGTTATACGCCAACCTGATGAGCGCCAAGAAGATGAAGAAGGTAACGAATGAACCCGCCGCCTCTTCTCAACAAAAACAACAACAGCAACAACAACAGGCAAAGATTCACGCGGGTCTCACCGTCCCTCTCTCCAAAGCCAACTTGGCGTTACAACGCGGCGAGTGGCCCGTCCCAGAGGAGCGCTACTTCACCGGAGAAGCCGTCTTGGAAGATGCGACCGGAGACGCGGCGAACGCCACCACCAACACCTCCTCCATCGCCAAAGCTTTAGACTTTGACATCCCAAAACTCACGAAGTTTCTCCTCCTCTCCGCGTACATCGCCTCCAAAAACGACGAGTCCGTCGACAACCGCATCTTCATCACCGACGCCACAGGAGGCGGTAATCACCGAAAACGCGGTCGCCTCGGTCACGACCGCAACGCCGACCGCGCCGCCCGCCGCTCCTTGGAAGACGCCAACGCCTTCAAACTCGAACGCCTCCTCTCCGTCTTCCAACACATCGTCCGCCGCTCGTACGAAGAAAACGGCGCCGACCTCGCCGACCTCGAAGAAGAGCTCCTCTCCGCCGATGTCTTCACCCAAATCTCCAGCGCAACCTCCTTAGGTTTGCTCGTGTTGAGTTCCGGCGACGCCATGTGCGGCGGTAAATATCGCAGCTGCGTCTCGGACGAGCTCGCCGAGAAGTTGAGCAAAAATCTCGCCGTCGATTTGAAGCTTTACATACACTACATTTAACAGAGTAGAAAGCTCTCGTCTTCCCGCGTGTAATATAACAGTAGCAGTACTCCTCCTCCTCCTCCTCCTCCTCTTTTTAAAATCTCTCTTTCTTCTCTCTTCATCTCTCTCTGCACTAAAACAGTGCGCTCTTAAAAAGACGCGTTGTTGTTCTCGCGTTGTCTTTTCTCGTTTTCCTTTCCTTTCACCATTTCAAGTGTTTTTTCCGAGAAAGAAAAAAAAACTCAAGAGTTCCTCACTTTTATCCTCTATTTAATAAAGGCTCTATCTTTTACTCTTCGCGCGCTTGTTGTTTACGAGACGACTCGCGACGCGACACCAAAAGCAGCAGCGCAGTATTATTGCCTCTCGCGCGCGTGCGTGTACGTAACGCGTCTTTCTTTCTCTTTCTCTCTCTCTCGTTCTGTTTCGAAGAGCGAGAATAAGAAAAAGAAGAAAAAATATCACGAGGTTCGAGAAACGTCTTTTCGTCCGGGGCTTCTTCTGAAAAGGACGAGATCAAAACATCATCGTCTTCATCAAACTCCGGCACGAAGAAGAAGAAGAAGAAGACCAAGGAAAGCGAGAAAAAGAAGAAGCCATCTGAACCAAAGATGTGTTTGGAAGGCGCGATCACTCGCGAGCAGCGAGAGCGGTTGGAACAAACCGAACGCGAAGACTTGGAGAAGGCGTTTTCGAAGAAACTTTCCCTGGTGGATGATGGGAAGAGCGGGGGCGGGAGAAAAGCCTCCTCCTCCTCTTCTTCGTCCAAGAAGAACGCCGATGCCGCGACGACGGAGTCTTCTGATTTGAGAGAGGTGATCGAGAAGAAGCGAGCTGGGGCGAGCGCCGAAAAGGGCGTCGGGAAGAGCGGTGAAAAGGTGAACAAGGAGCAGCAACACGCGCAGTCGCCGTCGACGAAGAACTCGAGGCAACGCCGGGCGGAGATGAGGAAAGAGAAGAGAGAAGGCGCGCAGGAGACGAAGAAGAAGAGCAGCGATAAGAGCACTTCCGTTGCGCAAGCGGCGACAGCGGCGAGCGAGAGTGGGAAGAAGAAGAAGAAGGAGAACGACGTCGGCGGCGAAGCTTTGGAGGTGCTGAAGAAGTCGCAGGAAGAAGCGGCAAAGATGGAGAAGAAGAAGAAGGAGGAAGAGGAGAAGAATACGGCGGACGAGGAAGGTCCTCCCGGGTATCCGCAACCGAAATATTCCGATTATCTCGCCAAGAAGGAAACAGAAAAGGAAGAGGAGACGAAGAAGAAAGAGTACACGTCGCCTTTCGCGCACATTTTGCAGTGCGCGCCAACGCCGTTACCGCCGTCCTTTGATACGCCTCAAGGTGCCAGAGGGGAAGGTTTTGTTCTCGGCGATCGCGATAAGGTGCCGACCTCTCTGTTCAATGTCGACTCCACGTGGCAAGGATCGGCGGCGTTCGCGCCGCCGACAAAGTTGACGAGAGAGTCCATCAAATCGATTCCGTCGTTTACTCCCGGCACGCCGGTGAAAACTAATAACAACAACAACAACAACAACAAACCGCGCGAACGCATTCCGAGAGAGGAAAAAGACGATCACCTCACGGCGAACGATTTGTACAAAACCGAGCTCTGCCGATCGTGGATTGAAACCGGCGAGTGCCGATACAACGACAAGTGCCAATTCGCGCACGGTCGTGACGAGTTACGCTGCGTCGTGAGGCACCCAAAGTACAAAACGCAAGTCTGTCGCACGTATACGACCACTGGTCAGTGCCCGTACGGCAACAGATGCCGTTTCATTCACGAAAAGCTTCCCGAAAAAGGCGTCTTGGGTACACTCGCGACCAACGGGCACTACGTGATCACGGAAGACTGGAAACCGGGCGGAGGCAAAGATCCTCTGTGTTTGCGTAAAAACGTCTCGGGAGAGTTTGGCGACATCGCCGTCACCGAGGACAGTAAAGACGAGGATAACACGCCGAAAAGGTTGGGCATTTTCCGACACATCACGCACGATGAATCGTTATCGTTATCGGAAGGCCAATCTTCGCCGCCGTCCTCGCCGACCTCCGCTGAGGAAGGCGAGATTCGAGGCGCGCGTACCTATCAAGAACAGGATCAACAACACCAGCGCGCGAACCAAAACCTGGAATTCGAAGGATTCGCCGGACCTATTCCTCGCACGCCGGATTTGAGCAAGAGATACTTCTAGAAGCGCTCCGAGAAAGAAGAAGAAAGGGAAGAAAGAGAGAAAGAGAGACACGCACATATATTTTAGCACGAGAGAGAGACACGCGCACAAAGAGAACGATCTTTATATATATAATATAACATATATATCGAGGAAGAAGAAGAGAGAGAAGGGAGGAGACGCACAGGGCAGAGAGAAGGTTTCTGCGCGTAAAAGACACGTCTTCGTTAGTATTTGTAATTGTAATAAACGCATATAATTATTTCTCGAGAGAAGGAGCTCCTTTTCGCGTATTTTTTACAATGTCTGAAACCCTAAATACAGTCACATCCTCTCCCTGGAAAAAAGAAGGAAGTTTCCACAAAGATCTCTCAAAGAAGAAGAAGAGGACGAAGACGAGAACATCATCGACCCGTCGTGATGATGCACTTTCCTTCTCTCCTCCTCGAGGACGACGACAACGACGACGCACCGAAACCAGCGTCTGGGGGGGTTGTTTTTGACGACGATCCTCCCGTGTTTTTCGAGGAGGAGGAAAAAGAAGAAGACAAAGAAGAAGAATTCGCCGCGTCGATGATTTTCCATCCGATGGATGGAAAAGAAGAGGACGGGAAGAGGAGAAAGAAGACGAAGAAGAAGGAGAAAGAACCTTTACCGAATAATACTAAGAATAAACGAGTTCGAGGAGAGACGAGAGTGACGACGACGACGCGTTGTTCGGATGGATCTTCGTACGATGATGATTTTGCGACGAATCGGAAGGTGGATGCCTACGACGACTGCTCGGAGGAGTGCTTGCGCGAAGTCGTGTTGAAGACGATGTCGGAGAACGAACGAGAGAATCGAGAGAAAGAACAACAACGAGAGGACGTGGAGATGGGAGCGACGACGACCAAAACGAGAGAGGAGTATCGTCCGTCGAATAGCGAAAATTACAGCAACAACAACAACAACGAGAACGGATTCGACGCGTTCGATTTGGACGATTTTATGGCAGACTTTGTGCCGCCGGAGGAGATTGGTCTGCCGCAAATGAAAGACTCGAACGGAGATGTTTTGAAAGAATCCGAAGCGCAAAGGAAGGATCGGTTGAGGAGAAACAGAGAGGCGGCGCAGTTGTCTCGCGCGAGGAAGAAGCGGCAGTTGGAGGAGTTTGCAAACGCGGCGAAGGTTTTTCGGGAGCAGTTTTTGCATTCGAACGCGCTCGTTGGGAAGTTGGTGAATGAAAATCACGTTTTGAGAATGCACTTGGCGCATTTGGCGAGGTTTGTTACCCCGGCGGCGGCGACGGAGGCGCAGAAGATGAATTTACCGCCTTTGCCGCCGCCAACTTTGACGATGCAGCATTTGCAACAACAACAACAACAACAACAAAATCTGGTTACTTTGAGGCCTGCACCCGTAGCCCCTTCAGCGATGGCACCGGGAGGAAAGATTTTGATCCCGCCGTTCAATCCGCACGCGTACGCCAAGGCGGCAGACGCGAACACTAGCAATAATAATAATAATAACAACAACAATGGCAACGGTCAAAACTCAAACACGAACTCGCCAAAGCGACAAAGAACGAAGAAATCTTCAGTCGTGGCCACGGCGACAGCGCTCGCGCTCTCAACCGCGTGCGTTTTGAACAATACGAACAAAGCCGCGACGGTTGTTGCGAGAAGTGGTACGGCTGCTTCTATAGCCACGAATGTTGGGCGCTTGGCGACGCGACATCTGACCGCTTTACCGGGATCCTTCGTGGATTCGCTGGAAGGCGGTTCTGAAGACGTCGGCATCATAGCCTCTCCGGATCTCAAACAAGCGCTTGAAATGAACTGGACCATGCCCGATCAAGCCGAAGTGGAGGAGAACAAGCACTCGAAAGCGCTCGCGTTTGCCTCGGAAGCGATTAAAAAATTGTCGTTTGATGACAACGACGACGACGACAAAATGAAAGTGAAAAGGGAGGAAACGGCGATGAATTTATGGTCGAAGGAAGACAAAGAAACTCGCACCATGCTCTCGGACAAAGAAGCGAACAAAATCGACCCGTGGTTTGCCGCTTTTCGCGCGGCGAGAATGCACGACGTCATTCAAAAGATGTCTCGAGTCGATTGCGCCGAAGTCTTTCAGTATAAGCTTCAACCGGAAGAGGAGGAGGACGTGAACGAGCAAACTATGTCTGACGCGGCGAACGTAATCACAAGTGAGTACGAATCGCCCGAGCAACGCATCGCGAGAAAACGCGCGTCTGGAGCGATTCCGTTGGACGACGGTTCGGGGTATCCGCAAACGACGACTTCGCACACAGTCTTCCAATCGGAAACGAAAACCACCGCAACGTCGTCTGAGGACAAGAACAACAATAATCCGTCTTCATCCATCGTATCCATGCTGTTACCCCCGTGGGAAATGACGAACGGTGCGAACGATAAAAGCGCGGCAGCAATGTTGCGACGTTTGACGAAGACGTTCATCGTCATGTTCTCCAAAGACACCGGTACGTACACGACGTACGCGTGTCGATTACCAATCGCGAATTTGTAAATAGCCATCAGTCATTTGTAAATACTTAAACTATTTTAGGATCTTATCACAAAAGCTACTAGTGTTACAACACATGCTTTCGCTCTGCTCTACTACGCTTCTACTATCGATACATTTGTTTTATGTTATTGTTTCTCTCTCTCTCTCTCTCTCTCTCTCTCTTTTACTTTTCTCCAAACGCCGCCCGGATCGTATTCTGGTTCCTGGTAAGCGGAGATTCTGGAACGGCGAGTTCTCTCTGTTGGTCGATTTTCTTGACCATTTTAGCCATCTCCACCTCTTGGCTGCTTTTTTTGTTACCGCTCGCTTTCTTCTCTTCGTTCTCTTTCATCATCCTTTCCTTCTCTTCGAACCAAGTGGTGTTATGTTCCGGCTGATGATCCGTTTCGAAATCGATGTGCACAAACGCTCTTTCCACCTCGGGTAACTTTTCGATGCGATCTTGCAACGCCTCACCGATATCGTGCGCGACTCTTACGCTCATATCTTCCGGCAACACCACGTCCACTTCGACGAAAAAAGCTGGCCCAAACGTGTACGCGCGAACGGTATCGACGCCTAAAATTCGCGGATCTGAATTCCAGGCTAAATACGTGAGTTTCGTCAAAAATTCCGGCGGCGCCGATAATCCGACCATAGCTTTGATGTTCTCCAAAGCAGTCACCGACCAGTTTTGCACGATGTACGCGGCTAAGATCATCGCACCTAGCGGATCGACCCAATAATACAGCCTATCCCCGATAATAGCCGCGATCAAACCGAACGTGTTCGTAATCACATCGTTCCTGTGATCTTGCGCGTACGTCTGCACGCTCCTATTCCAACTCCCCCGACAATACAGGAACAAGAAAAATTTCACCACGATGACTCCAATCATGACTCCAATCACCAACTGCAAGTCCTCCAAGTGATGCGTGTGTTCTTTCCCGACTAATTGCTGCACGCCTTCGATGAACACTTGAAACCCAAGGGTCCCCATGATGCACGCAAAGACTAAAATCCCGAGCGGTTGCATCCGACTCTTCCCGATCGGATACAAATACTTATTCATGTTTTGCATGTGCTTATCCGTAAAGTACAAAATCAACCCGGAGACTAAATCTAAAAACGAATCCAACGCGCTGGTTATGATCGAGAGCGACCCCGACTGCACCGAGGCGAAAATTTTCACCGCCAACAACAGAACGTTCACGTAAAAACTGATGCGCAACGCCAAAGTCTCCTGCTTTTTCCGTTCTCTGAAATCCGCGTCGGCTCGGAGCAAATTTTCTCCTCCTTCTCCATCCTCTTCGACGTCAACAGCATTACCACCAGATGATGACGATCGCGCCGCCGACGATAAAGGATGGTGATGCCCATCACCACCGCCCCCATACGTCGTCCGCTCGATGAAATTCTCCAACTCTTGGAACTGTTCGACGATTCGCGTCTGTCGGGAATAATACTTCGCGACGGAACTTTTCGGATTCGAGGATTGATCCGTCAACGAAGGCAAACGGTTACGAAGACCCTCGAGCTGTTCTCGGCGGTAGGACGAGCCGGAGTCAATCAGTGGGTGGTGGTGGTGGTTGGTGTTCTGTTTTTTTGCGGTGTTGCCGTGCGGAGTGACCGCATCGTCCGCGTCGTTTCCCATTATTGTTAAACGTGTGTTTGTGTCTTTTTTTGTGAAGAGGATATGATATATAAAAAATGTCGGATGAAAACGATGCTCTCAACTCTCTACTTTACATACGCGTTGCAATCATTGAATCACTCTCGATGATGGTTTTTCGATGACGATGGTAATGATGGCGAGTTCTTCGATGCGTCTTCTCCATCTCTCTCGATGGCCGAGTTTCGCGCCTCTCGTCGTCGCTAGAATTGACCCTTGAAGGACTTCCCGCCTTTTTTTATTCTCTTCCCTCGATGCATCAACTCTCCTCTCTCGATGGCTAAGTTGAGCGCCTCCAACTGTCCGACGGTGTCTACTCCGTGCACGGCGTCTTCGACCCACCCGAGTTTGATTTTATATCCCGCCTCGATGACTTTGTTTTGTTCTAAATCCTCGCTGATTTGTAACATTGATTCCGGCATGCGCACGTATTCCGGAAGAAAATCCGCCCGGTACGAGTAGATGCCCAACTTTCTTAAATACTTTGTATCTGGATCGTACGTCCCGCTCTTGTTGTGAGGGATGATTGCTCTGGAGAAGTAAAGCGCGTTCATGTTTCTATCGACGACCACTTTGACGTTGTTCACGCCTTCCACGTCCTTCCTGTCAATCGCCGGTCGGCACAACGTTCCCATGCACACGTCGTCCTCCTCCGCCTCGCAGACGATTTGAGCGACCAAATCAATATGTTCCGGTTCAATAAACGGTTCGTCTCCTTGAATATTCACGATCACGTCGTACTCTTCTCCTTTTTTAATGCACTTTTTGTACACTTCCAAACACCGCTCCGTCCCGTTCACGCACTCCGGATTCGTCAACACGCATATCCCGCCAAAACTTTCAACCACTTTTTTAATCCTCGCGTCGTCCGTCGCCACGATGCACAGATCTAACGCTCTCGATTTGCACGCGTTCGTGTACGTGTGCCAAATCATCGGTTTCCCGGCGATGTCCGCGAGCGGTTTCCCGGGGAATCTCGTCGAGCCGTACCGAGCCGGGATGATCCCAAGAACCCGAGGTTGCTTTTTCTTGTTTTGCTCGTCGATGGATGCCGGTAAACGCCCGCTCGGGCCGTCGTGTTTGTGGGATCGCGCTAAGGCGGCTTTTTTCGCGCGGTAGTCCACTTTGCCGTCTTGTTTACCAGGGGTGAATTCTGGGTGGTTCTTGGATTGGCCGCAGCCCATTTTGTTTCGTTTTGTTTTGTGTTTTGCGCGAGCGCGGAAAGTGCGGAAAGAAATGTCGTTTCCCGACCTTTTGTGAAACGCAGATATTTATACTTTGATTTTAGGGGGGGGTATATTGTTGTACAAGTCTCTCTCTCTCTCTCTCTCTCTCTCTCTCTCTCTCTCTAAATCGTGCTGCGTTGCGTGCTATCTTTAGTTGCTATCTTCGCGTGTTCTTTTTCTCTCTCTTTCTCTTTCTCTTTCTTTCTCTCTCACTCTTTTCTTTCGCGCTTCGGGGTGCGCATAAAGGACGTTTCGATATTAAAAGAAGCCGCCCCCGCCGAAACCTCCGGATCCTCCCGGTCCACCGAATCGATTCTCCGGTGGAGGTGGTCCGCGCGTATGGAACCTATCCGGTGGCTCGCGACCGTTTGGGGTCGGTAAACCTCCTGGCATGCCGCCCGGGACGCCTTCGAATCCGGTAAAATCGCCAGCGCCGTTCGGATCCGGGAAGAGATGCCCTCTTCCTCGTCCCGGACGCTGAGGAGGACCACCGATACCTGGGATGGATCCAGGAGGCGGTAACGGGTTGAAACCGCCGGTTGGATCTGGGTTCGGGTACAAATCGTACGCACCGCCGGTTATGCCGGGAACAAAACCGGGGAAACCCGGGACGATGTCGCGGTGCGGGTAGGACGGGCGATAATTGTTGTTCCCTCCCCCCTGGCGTCCTCGTCCTTGTCCTCGAAACGACATGTTTTCGCGCATTCTATTCATAGACTCCTCTCGAATTCGCGCTTCTTCGCGTTCTCTTTGGTTTTGTATTAATCGTTTGTATTCTGCTTTCGGGACAATCTCTCCTCCGTTTGGTCGAAAATCGTCTTTCGTCCTCGTCTCCGCCGCTCGAACCGCGCCGGCGACCAGTCTCCCCGCGTCCACTTCCATCGCCTTCACTTCACGAATAATCCCAGGAAACTCTCGTTCAATCGCGTTCAAAAAGAGTGCATCTTGTTTTCTCTCGTTCTTTCCATCGACGACAGCTTTAAACGCTTTACACGTCGCCGTCAACGCGCACAAATCCACCCCTCGAACTTTGGTAAAAATCCGTTCCAACAACTCCTTCGGCGTCGCGCGTAAACTCGGCGGTTCTCTCCTATTCGGCACCGTCGCGACGGCTTCCGCGTACGCTCGGTAGATTGGATCGAACATAGACTCGGAAAACAGTTCGTGCACTTCGATGTCCGATTTATCGCGCAAAAAGTCCTCCTCGCCCCTCTTCTCTACACCGTCCCCGAACGCCTTCTTCGCGTCGAATATCTTCCCGCCGTTACCTCCGGACGACGACGAATACGTCTCCTCTCGAAACGTCGCGAACGTCACAAACTTCCTGGAAGAGTTCTTCTTTTCGCCTCCTCCTCTCTTCGTCCAATCGCACGCTTGGAGCACGATATCGAACCGAGTGGTTATTCGTTCCTCGGGCACGGCGACGTACGTTCGCCTCTGCACGGGCTTTAACTCCTTTTCCTCTTCCTCGTCTTTCAAAACGGTCGCCCCTAGGCTCAAAGCGTACGCGTGCTGCGCGAGAATCGTCAGTTGGTGGTACGTAAACGTGCCTCTCCCGTCGTCGTCGTCGTCGTCCTTCTTCTTCTTCTTCTGCGCTTCTGCTCGACACGAACGAGCGAACTGTTCGCGGAATAACGCGTTCATTTTTTAAGTCTCGCGCGCGCGCGTAAAGTGTGTAAAGCGCTTGATGATGATGCGCAGAGAGAGAGAGAAAGAGAGAGAGAGACGATATCTTCGTTTTGTGATTGAATGTAATAACGAGTGAGTGTGTATCTATAGCGCGCGCGATTCGATTTTTAGGGGAGGAAATGACGCATGTATTTAGGGTTTTTTGAAAACCCTAAATGCTTCCTTTAGTAAAGTCTAGGGGTTTGACGCGCGCGACTCTCTCACTCTTTCCGGCATCAAAGAGCACTCGCACGCTTTGCGTAACATACAGAACAACGAGAAGAAGAAGAAAATGGCAGGCAGTGACCCAACCTCGGTGAAACCGAACCAATTCGTAGAACTCCACGGCCACGCGAGAGAAGTCGTCGAAAAGACGTTCAAATTCTCCCCGAGAACGTTAGGGGTGATCGGGATTTTCGGCATCGCGGTGCCGTATTTGTTATACCAAGGGTGCGTGAACGAGTTTCACGCCGCGGACGATAAGTACAACAGGGAGAGGAAAAAGTTCATGTGATAGAGAGTAAAGAGAGAGAGTATTCCTTAGCCTTGATAGAAGTCTTGTTTATATAAATCAGTATAGTTTTAGTCCGCATTCTTCAGAATTTCCCCGCCTTATACAACACAACAAACACTACTAAATGCTGGGGCTCTTCTTTCGAAGAGCCGCTTCTGCCGCGAAAACGACGAGAGAAAGGTCGCTGAATCTGTCGCTGTCGGGAAAAGGAGGAGGAAAAGGAAAGACGACGAGTTTTGGGAGTTCTCATCATCAATCTTCGATGACGTTCCATTCGTCGTTCTTCGGAGATGCGAAAGCGTTTTCGTTATTCGCGGCTCGGTCGGGTTTCGTGAGAAAGAACAGCAGCAACAACACGAACAACATCAGAGAGAGAAGCATAAAAAGAGAGTTCTTCACGCGAGGCGAACGAGATTCGTACGATAATTATTATTCGCGGGGGGGATATACTACGACTACGAATGAGAGCAGAAGGGACACCTCTGTGGTGTGGATGCTGATTGGAGCGAATACCGCGGTGTACTTGGCGTGGCAAGAACCGGAGAACTTTAAGACGATGAGGACGCATTTTTTGGTCTCGGAGAGTTCTTTGGCGAACGGGTACTGGCACA
>Ga0209505_1000146_pt1 | contig 58308 bp, 44 predicted proteins | sample COGITO_mtgs_1103_2_FD_184794 | JGI IMG/M metagenome (GOLD analysis project Ga0209505, IMG submission 184794) | Pelagic marine microbial communities from North Sea - COGITO_mtgs_110331 (SPAdes) (version 2) | ecosystem: Environmental > Aquatic > Marine > Epipelagic ... | reverse complement strand
CACACACACAAACGTTTACACAGATATAAATAATTCTGTTTCGTGAAAACGCGCGTTTGGATAACACGTGATAGTATTAAAACGACGAGAGAGGGAGAGAGAGGACGACTGATATATACGGATTATTTTCCATCACACCGTGTGTCATCAGCCGGCAAAATTGAGAACAAGAGATAAACACTCATCATCATGTTTTCTTCGCTGCAAAAGGCGGTGACGCCATCATCATTTGCCACGCGGAACAACAACTCTTCTGCGATGCACAGTCAACCGATTGCGCGCCGTCCGAGTTCTACTTCGTCTTCTGTCGCTCTGCCGCCGGTGACGGCGTTCGGGGCGATGCGCCTTTTTTCGGGTGACGACGACGACGACTGTGATGATGATAAACAACGACAGAAACAACAGCGTTTACTCGTTCGAACGGAAGCGACGGCCACGAGTCAGGCCTCCACGGACGACGAGGAGGAACCGAAGAGAAAATCTAGGTTCGTGAGAGGCCCGGATGGGAAGTTGATCAGACGCGACGGGACGACAACGCCGGGTGATGGAGGGGGCGGTCGAGGACCTGGAGATGGCGGTGGAAGAGGAGGCCGGGGAGGAGGTCGGGGAGCCGGCCGAGGGAGAGGTCGAGGTGACTTTGAAGGCGGTCGAGGCGGTGGAAGAGGAGGAGGATTTCAAAGCAGAGACGGCCCGAGAGCTGGACCGGGTGGTGGTGGCGGCCGATTTGCACCCTCGGGGCCAGGCGGCGGAAGAGGAGGAAGAGGGTCTGCCGCCGGTAGAGGCGCCGGTAGAGGCGCGGGTAGAGGCGCCGGAAATAAGTTTGATCGACGCGTGCAAGACGGTACCGGCCGAGGTGGTCGTCCGAAAAATGCCGCGTTCGGCGGCGCCGGGGGGACTGACCGTTTGAAGAAGGGCAGAAAAAGTAAAGCGCAGAGAGTTCAGATGAGAAGAATCCAAGCCGAGGAGGAGAAGGATGTCGCGGTGGAGCTGTTAGTTGTGCCGAAAGATGGTTTCATGATCGAAGAGCTCATGGCTGAATTGGCCACTACTCAGGCAAATATCATCAAAGTTTTATTCATGAAGGGTATTGCCGTGCAAATGGGTCAAATGCTAGACAGAGATACTGTCGTTGCCGTTGCCGAGGATATGGCGGTGGAGTGGATCGACGAAGACGAAAAAGGCGTCACGCACGAAGCGAGGAAAACCACAAAGTTCAACACGGAAGAAGATGAAGAGTTCTTAGAACCTAGACCGGCAGTGGTGACAATCATGGGTCACGTCGATCACGGGAAGACGTCGCTTTTAGATTACATTCGAAAGTCGAAAGTTGCCGCCGGAGAAGCCGGAGGAATAACCCAAGGCATCGGCGCCTATCAAATCACAACTCCAGTTGGAGAAGACGAAGAAGAAACGACAATTACATTTTTAGATACTCCAGGTCACGAAGCGTTCTCAGCTATGCGTGCGCGAGGCGCGAGGGTGACGGATATTGCCATTATCATCGTCGCTGCGGACGACGGGTTGAGACCGCAAACAGAGGAAGCCGTAGCGCACGCGCAAGCGGCGGAAGTGCCAATTATCGTCGCCATCAACAAAATCGATAAACCGGCTGCGGATATTGAGTTTGTGCGCGGAGAAATGGCCAAAGTTGGTTTGACCTGCGAGGAGTGGGGTGGAGAAACAGCCATGATTCCAATTTCCGCGAAGACTGGAGAAGGCATTGATGATTTGTTGGAAACTATCGCCTTACAATCTGAAATTTCCGAACTCTCCGCCAATCCGAATAAACTAGCGTTAGGTTCCGTCATCGAAGCGCAACTGGATAAACAGAGAGGTTCAATTGCAACTTTGTTAGTCCAAGCTGGTACTTTGAAAGTCGGTGATCCGATTTCCGTCGGAGAAGTCCATGGCAAGATTCGCGCCATGGAGTCCGCCACAGGAGAGAAGATTGAATTCGCCGGACCATCCATGCCAGTCAGTGTTCTGGGTTTGAATGGTGTTCCAGTCGCCGGAGACGAGTTTGCAGTCTGCGAGTCCGAGCAAGATGCGAGAGAAAGAGCCGAAAAAGCTACGGAAGAAGCGAGATCTTCTCGTCTCGGAGCCGTCGCCGGTAACGTGGCGAGTTTGACGAATATTTCCGGCGTCGTGGAGGATTCTCTGCAAACGATTAACTTGATTCTAAAAGCGGATGTTTCCGGTTCGACCGAAGCTATTAAAGCTGCGTTAATGCAATTACCTCAAGATCGCGTGCAATTGAGATTTCTTTTGTCTTCTGTGGGCGAAGTGTCCGAGTCAGACGTTGATTTAGCAGCCGCGTCTGGTGGCATCATCCTGGCGTTCAACACGCCAGCCTCTGATCGCGTTGAGGACGTTGCTAAACGCGCGGGAGTCGAAATAAGATCGTACGATGTTATTTATGGATTGATTGACGAAATCCGAGACGCCATGGAAGGTAAACTGTCCGAAGTAAAGGATGAAGTTCCGGTTGGCAAGGCGGAAGTGAAAGCGGTCTTTGGCGGCGGTTCCTCTAAAGTTGCAGGTTCGTTAGTTCTCGAAGGTAGCATTAAAAAAGGAACGTTCATGCGCGTTGTTCGAGGACCGAACAGAAAAGAAATGTACAATGGTAAAGTTGGTTCTTTGCGTAGATTTAAAGATGCGGTGAAAAAAGTCGACTCTGGCGAAGAGTGCGGCATCGGCGGCGATCCAGAATGGCCCGATTTCAAGGAAGGCGACATCATCGAGTGCTTCGATTTAGTCGAGAGAAAGCAAACGTTAGAATCTGCGTCGGAAACGCTCAAAGAACAAGTCAAAGAGTATCGCAGTAAAGATGAGGAGAGAGCAGCGAAAGCGGCGGCGGAATTGGAGAAGTATCAAAGGAAACGCGGCGCGGAGACACCACCTCCCGCCGCAGCTAAATAAGCATAAACTTTCTAACACTATATCGATAAAACATGTCATCATAGGCTAACAACAAGTAAGAACAATATACGGGTATCATAATAATATATCTAAGTACAACATAAAATTAATAATGAGAGCGAGTATCAGTGGCGCAATAGTATGTATCTATCGTCTCGACAATCGACAAATACTTAGTTTTATTTCCTGAATTTTCCTACAATTGCTTTACAAAAATAATGTCTCATGATGTTCTTCTGAGACAGATTCTCGGCCCATTCAAAGAGTACAGACAAGCGCGACCAAAAGAAGGAGGTGAGACGAAGATTGATGAATTCAATCAACTGAGGACGTATCCAGTCGATGACATATCAGCCAACGAATTCGGACACGAATGGGCTGTGAAAACAGTTATGCTGGAAGAGTTTGATGAGGAAATAAGAGAGGCTCTGTGCACTCGCTCGAAAGAAGAAGTCACGACACGAAAAGGCATTCGCGTATCGAACGAAGACGGTGGTTACCACTCCACGCCAGATTTTCTACAGAGACTGACAGTAGCAGATGATGATGAGGAAGAAGCGAAGAAGGGTGAGATGTCGTCGAAATTTCTCCCTCAGTTCCTGCGTTTTGTGAGTATGCAACTCGAATCGTTCCCGTCGTTGAAACGCACTCGTCCTCCAATGACCACGTCTTGGATAAACAGGCTCGGTACAAATAACAGCAACGGCTTGCATAACCACGCGAGCGCTAAGCTTAGCGGAGTGTTTTATTTCGACGACTACGAAGCCGATGTTGACTCCGCAGCGGCGCAGGAACCAAAGCCTGGTGATCTGCTCTTGAGGACGGCTTCGGCCGCAATGCGGAAGAATGAGAATATGGGAGAGTGGTGCGAGTACGTAATCATTCGTCCTCAACGAGGAAAACTCGTCTTGTTCGAGCCCAAGTTATTGCACGGAGTGGTAGCTTCGCACCGAGAGCGATTTTCGCTTGCTATGAATTTCGGGGAGAAGAATGTGAGTTTTGAAGATCCAAACGAGGGAGGAAAGAAAGTTAGCGTGCGACCAATCGAATTATAGCCTTTACAGTAGATGTAGCCATTTTACAGTAGTAGTAGCACGCTCGCTAATGAAAGCATCATCATTTTATTCACATTTCGTTCAAATTTAACATCGAACTTGGACGAACCGCCATATTTGTCCGTTCGTCTTCCTCGTTATCGTCCTCGAGAGAGGCGTCGTTGACTCCCTCGGCGTTCAACCTTTGATACTTGGAGAGATTCGAAGAAGTGTTCGTGTCTGAAACGCTAAATCCTTGCAGCGAGAAAGCAAACGCTGACGTCCCGGCGCCAAGTAAAGAACCTACAATCACATCCTCCGGATGATGCCACATATCGCGAATTCGCGTGATGGCAACTCCGACTGCCACAGAAAGCGGCGCTAAGCTAATCAAAACTTTCCAAACGAACGCTTCTGTTCGCTCGGTGTTGGTTCTAGAACCGCCAAAACATTTCAAATAATACATTAAATACAAGCTCAAGTAAAACAATCCTGAAAAAGACATGCTCGTGTGCCCGCTCGGAAACGATCTTCTTCCTTGCCTCACGTCGTTCAATAAGCTCTCATTCTCCAAATTTCCACAATCTGGTTTACCGTACTCTTTCCATACCGGGTCAGCTGTAGCGCTACCCCAACATCTCGCCGCAAAATCCGGTCTATAGTTTCCGCATGCCTGTTTCACGCTGTTCACGAACACAAACGATATCGCGACGGATAACAGTAAACCCAAACTCGCCGCCGTGCTTCTCGCTCTTCTCCCCGATGTATCCATTTTCGAGCACAGAAATATGCACAGTAAAGGAAACACGATGCTGATAAATGGCAGAACGGCCGTTGGAACAGAATTTTTCTTCATCGGATATCGCAGTCGATAAATCAAATTCTCGTTGAGAAATTTTTCGTAAGGCTCGGCAAACTCTAAAGAGAAGCCGATGGATAATAAAATCAAAAGAAGCGCGATGTCAAACGCGACTCGATACCGCTCGTTCATTACAGTCAACGCGTTAAAATTAGTATTCCGCATCCTATCGTTATTTTTCCGGCTTTTTTGTCGTCGTCGAGGAGAAGTTTGCTGCGGGGGGAAAACGCTTTCGCTTTCCTCTTCTCCGCTCAAAATCTCTAAAGATACGAAAGACGAATTCGCGCGTCTCGTTCGTTTCGTCAGAGAGGAAAGCGAGGAAGACGACACGTTCCTCTCAAAAACTCTTTTCTCCTCCTCCTTCTCTTTGTCGGCGCGTGGCGGCCGCCCCGTATTCGAAGCCGGCGCGTGAGAGTCGATCGTTGTTGTTCTTTGTTCCGTTTTAACGAACAAAAAAAGTAACGACGACGCTTCGCTTTTCTTCCCCAAAATTACTTCTCTCAAGTTTAGTCTGCGAGAGACTTGACTTGACGATGAAAACGACGACGAAACCGTTCTCATTGACGTACGTGAGATACCCAATAATTGACGACTCCTATTATTTCAAAGGCAAATTCTTAGCCATCGCTTCTTTATCTCCAATCTTCACGGTCGCGCACACCATCGCCTGTTTCTGTTCCCAACGAGAACTGTTCGATTTCACCTTAGTGGTTGGAATATTCTTAAACGAATGCTTAGCGCAGCTGTTAAAACACTACTTGCAACAGGAGAGACCGAAATCGTGTCAGAGAGTGGATTTTTGCGACACGCACGGGATGCCGAGTTCGCACGCGCAGTTGGCGTTTTTTAACAGCGCGATGTCGGTTTTGGTGTTGTTGAGGAGGTGGAAACACGCGAAGAAATATCGAGGAGAGGGAGAAAAAGCGGGAGTGGATGTGTCATCTTCTGTGCTTTCGTTGATGACTGTTCCAATAGCAGTAATCGTGGGGTATTCTAGAGTCGAGTTAGGGTACCACACGATCGAGCAAGTCGTCGCGGGTGCCGCGATTGGGTTGATGTTTGGTTCGATGTGGTTTCTCGTCACGACGAGAGTGTTCGCGAAGCAGTTTTCTGAGTTGGTGAAAGAGGACGACGATCACGCGAGTAACAGCGCCAGGGTTCGGGGGAAGAAAAGACGAAGATTTGGAAAGTTACTGAGGGAGACGCTGAACATGAGAGACTCATCGATGTGTGCGAACCCGTTGACGATTTCGAGAGAGAGGGTGGAGCTGGAAAATTTCGCGTTTCCGATGAAAGATGTCGTCGGTTTGTTAAATACCCCGTCCTTAAAGAAAGTAGATTAGTTTGTTTGTGTGTATAGATTCTTCGATTGTACCATGGTAAAAAGTTATCATGTATATGTGTATTAGTGAAAATATTCTTTTTACAACAAGAGAGTATCATGTATAATTGTATATGTTTCTTCTTTTTCTTCTTCTTCTTTTTCATTCACCAACGTTCAGGATTTTAATCACAGACGCGTTCCCGATTCTATGCAACGCGACGATGGCGTCTCCTTTTTCGCAGTATCCAGCGACTTTCGCGTAAGATACCGCCGCAGACAATATCTCATCCGTCGTGTCAGTATCCGTCGCTCGTGCGGAACCTTCTGCCAAGAGTGGAATCAAACCCCTCGTCAACTGCGCTTGCTTTGCCGGCGTCTCGCCGGAACACGTCCACGTCAAAGAATCTGTCGTCAACGTTGGCACAAAAACCGTCAACACCGGCACTTTCGGTCTGTACTTTGCCACGAGCCTCGCCGTGCTCCCTCCGTGCGTCAAGACTACAATCAAAGCCGCTCGAACTTTCTGCGCTGTGCGAACCGCGGATGAAGCCAAAGATTCTAACGGCATCATCGGTTTCTCCACTTGCGCTAAAATAGCTTTGAACAAGATGTAATGGTCGATGGACGCCTCCGCTTCGTTACAAATCTTCGACATGACTTTCACCGCATCTACTGGGTAAGACCCCGCGGCAGTTTCACCGGACAACATCACGCAATCTGTGCCGTCTAAAACCGCATTCGCGACATCGGTAGCTTCCGCTCTCGTCGGTCGTGGGTTTTGCACCATCGATTCTAACATTTGTGTCGCGGTGACGACTGGTTTCCCAGCTGCGTTGCACTTTTCAATCATCAATTTCTGCGCCAAGAAAATCTTCTCGGTCGGAATCTCCATGCCTAAATCACCTCTGGCGACCATAATCGCGTCTGAGGCGGCTAAAATATCGTCAAAATTTACTAAACCTTCCTGGTTTTCAACTTTAGAGATGATTTGAATCTCTCTCCCTTCCTCGCCCAACACCTCTCGAATGTTTCTCACGTCCGAGCCTTTCCTGACAAAACTTGCCGCAATAAAGTCCACTTTATTTTTCATCCCCCACTCTACGATATCTATGCGATCTTTCTCCGTGATCGTCGGTAAATCGACAACCACCCCGGGTAAATTCACATTCTTTCTCTCCCCGAGCGTCGCCGTGTTTGTGCACATCGCTTGCACCGTCCCGTTTGCGATGTCGCAGGAAATCACCTCCAAAACAATCGACCCGTCGCCGATCAATATTTGTGCCCCAGGAACAACGTCTTCGGCTAATTTCTTATACGACAACGCGATCATATTTTCGTTCCCGAACGCGCTATAATCCGTCGTCAACGTCACTTGTCTCCCGGCGGTTAACAACACCGGCTTCGAGTCTTCCAACATCCCAGTTCTAATTTCCGGTCCTTTCGTGTCTAATAAAACCGCACACATTAACCGAGTGTTCGCGCACGCCTGTCTCAAAACGTCCAACGTCTCTTGATGGTACTCGTGCGACCCGTGCGAAAAATTAAATCGCGCGACAGACATGCCGCTTCGCAAAAGTTCCTCCAACACGTGCAACTCTCTCGATTTCGGTCCTAACGTGCAAACAATTTTGGTTTTACATCTCAACAAGTTATCGTTGTTGTTGTTGGAACTCGAGGCCGGGTGGATGGAAGACGCGTTCGAGGTTTGCCCGAGAATATCCTCGATTTGAATGTTCATCTTTCTTCTTTCTTTCTCCACAAAATAAAACTATGCGCGTGCAAAAGTCTTCGCTCTTATTTGAGATTTGATTGTTTCTTCTCAGACTCAGACTGATGATCGAACGCTTTTTTGTCTCTCTCTTCTCCTCGCGTGTTGTTGCTCTTACGTTTCGTGACACCACCACAAGTCGTCGTCGTAGTCGTCGTAGTAGCACTCGCCGGAAATGAAATGGAAAGTAGTATATCTGCTTTAATAAAGATTATATATGTATAATATTCTGTTCGCGTATACGAAGAAGAAGAGGTTGTTATTGACGACTTTGTGTGGCCTCTTTTTTTTTTCGCGGAGGACCAAAAAAGGAACTTTTCTTTCAAAAGAAAGGAAAAAAAACAAAAAAAAAAACAAAAAAAAGGAGAATTTTGATCCGCTTTTGATTGGGGTTTAGCGCTAAACCCCATTGCATTCATCGCCTCTCACGCAAAGTTTATTATATACTAACGAACTCCCCCCCCCCTCGGTTACGATACAAGAGAGATGGCTGCGCCGAAGAAGAAAAAAGGTGAGGATGTGAAAAGAGAAAGAGAGAGAGAATCTTAAAGCGGGGCAGTGACGCTCTGCTCACTTGACACACACACGAAGCGCTCTGCTTCCCCTCCCGGCGGTCTCTCCCAATTTGAATTCTCTTTCGTCGTGTCGGATATTTCCATTTCTCTCTCTCGTCGAACAACAAGAATACGTTTGAACAAAGACTGACAAAATATTACGCTCTCTCTTTCCTCGAAATCAGGTGTCGTCAGTAAAGGTACTTTAAAGGCCGTACCGGCGAAGAAAAAGGTAAGAAGAGTACTCCTCTAATGTGTTTCGAGGCAATTTTTTTGAATTGGCACTTTCGTTCCCAATTCGACGAGATATTCAAGAGACAAGTGAGAGAAAACTGACAACAATGTGTTATTCTCGTTCGAACAATAAAAAATACGACAAAACAGGCTGCCGTGGCAAAGAAAGCGCCGGCAAAGAAAGCGCCGGTGAAGAAACAACGACCCCAGGCGGATTCCTCCGACGACGATGCCAACGAAGAAGAGAAAAAGCCGCACATCCAAATCCACCAACAGCAACAACAACTCGTCCCTCGCCCGCAACAACCCATCGCTGCTCGCAACAACATACCGTTGGACCCGTACGCGTTCTCGCCGGACGATGAGGCAGACGCGAACAAAAAGTACCAATTCTCCGTTATGTGTATGATGGGTAAAGATATTAACATTCCGTTGCAATTAGATATTGAGAAGGATGCGGCGATAACCGCGTTGAAGAAGAAGATATCGGATAGGACAGGCGGGAAGTTGGCTTTGAACGATATGATTTTAACCCTGGGTGCAAACGTGTGTAAGAGATCCATGACCGTAAGGCAAGCCGGAATTAAAAACAACGTTCAAATCATATTGACGTTGAAAGAGGATTTAGCTAAATTTAAGGTGTCTCTTTCAGACGAGCGAGACATGACGCAAGAGGAGGTCCGCGCTGCCTTACAAATGGTAGGCGTTGCAGTCGACGTCGTAGACGACATCGACCCAGAGGATAAAGTGAAATCGCAACAAAAGAAACCGTACCGCAACGCCGACGGTAAAGCGAAAGATCGCGAAAGATTTACCGAAGAAGAGGTGAAAGCGTTGATCGATGGCGTCGCCGCGTACGGCTTAGGAAAGTGGTCGGAAATTTTAACGCAATCGTTCGGGCAATCGGAAAGAACAGGAGTAGATTTGAAGGATAAGTGGCGTAACTTGACGTTGGCCGCGAGCCGACCTCCTGGGTTCACATTTCGAGTGAGTTACATGAACGCAGAGTTGTTGCAACGCGTGCGAGAAGTAAAAGCTCAAGTGGAAGAGAAGAAGAAAAAAGCAGCGGCGTTCAGAGACCAGAAAAGTGGGCGATCGCGGCAAGACGATATTGCGAAGGCGCAAGCCGAGGCGGTGCAAAATATACAAGCGCACGGCGATTTGGGCTACCACGCGTAAAGAAGGAACGCTTTAATTACAATATAAAAGAGAGAGAGAAAGAGAGAGAGAGAGGAAGAGACGATTTCATTCATGGAACATTACAAACAAAATTCATTCATATTGTGTCATACCATACTATTAACTAAATATCCTGAAACTATCACTAAATCTATCATCTACCTAAATATCTCTATCATACCGCCTTGGTTTTTGTCTCCTCCGCGATGCTCTCCATCATCTTCTTCCACTTTTCCACCTTCTCGTCGGTGATTCGATATCTCTCTTCGAACTCTCTCTCGCGAAGCGTCAACACTCGATCGAAATACGTACACACGCTCGTCGCCGCATCTCTACACAACGCCACGCATTCAAACACTTCCGTCTCGGTCATTTTTCCACGCATCTTCGTGCCTAGCAGTATCGTTTTATCCTCTGTCTCTTCATTGATTAAAAACGCGCACGTCATCGTCGCTTTCGCTTTCATCTCTTCCTCTCTCGTCGGGTCGAGCGCGAGCGCGAATGTGGGTGTCTCCCCCTCCCCTTTCCCACTGCTAATTTCCATCAAACACGCGGTCGAGCTGCACATCCATCCTTTCGTTTCGACTCCAGATAAAATCAACGCTAACCCGACCGCATTTAACGCGCAGGAGAGAAAACTCCCGTCGTTTTTCAGCTCTTGCACGCTCACAATGAGACCAAACGAGGCGTTTTTCTCCAACTCAATCGCCGCCTTTGCGCAGGATTTCACAAACTGTTCCGTCGTTCTTTCCTTCTCTTTTTCCTCCTTCAAAGGGTCGTCGAAGGACGACCCGTCGTCCTCGTCGTCATTTTTCGAAGGAAGTAACTTGCAGTAACTTTCCACGACCAGCCGTTCTCCGTCTTCTTTGCTCTGAGAGAGCGAGGAGAATTGGAGTTCCCTCGGGCCTTGAATCGAGCAGACAACTTTCGTCTCGTCGGAGTGCCACTCGCACGAAGACGTCGATCGAGTGATGGTGTTTAACACCGACGTTTGTTCGCGGAGCGTGTCGAGTAAGCGACCGTCTTCGCGAACGTATCTTTTGGTTTTGGTGGTGGTCATTCACTCTTTTCAGAACATATAAAGCAAGCGGAAGAGAGAGTCTGTAGGTGTTTGTTATTTGTGAGGATGTGTTCTGGGGAATACTCATGTGTTTCATCAACGCATCAGCGCGCGATATGGAGGGACATCGGACTTATATATCAATATATCAATATATGTTGTCTAAATACAAATTCCCACCGACGATGGGTTCCCACAGCTGATTGATAAACACCGCCAACGGTTGCAACACCGTTCCTATGAACACTTGCGAGGCTAAAAAGACGACGATAACGACGATTCCGTTCGCTTTTCCCGAAGCTTCGTCGATGTACCACGGACGAGGATTGTCGCCGTCTTTATCCGTGTACGGTTTCGATTGGTATTTGATGAAATTAGTACTTTTGCTGCTACTTTTGTTGGTGTCTTCTGTCTTCTGTGGGCCCCCCTTCTTCGTCGCGCGAAGAAGATGATGATGATGACGACGGTGATGTTTGACGACGGTGATGGGATGGTGTTGTTCTTTGTGTCTCGCGAGAGAAGCAGCAGCAGCACCACCACGAGCGAAGCTCGAAGAAGAGGAAGACGTTTTAGTATCGGTGGGAATAATGCCCACATTAAAAGCAGCGCGCATACTCATTTTGTCCGTGTGAAGTCTGCAGTCTATTCTTGTTATTAGCTTTAGGGGATGTGAGTTCATCACACATTCTTATTTCAAAACGGCTTCATATAGTATCAGAACACACACACAAACAAGCATCGACACTCTTCTGCGCAAAGAGAAGAAAGAGATGACGACGATGAGAGGCAGACTCTTCTCCCCGAAACAACACCAACACCAACCGCGTGGACGACGAAAAGCTGCATTACTTGGAGGACTATCGAGGGACACTTTAATCACGCTCGGTTTGTTCTTGTTCAGTCTCATCCTGTTCGCGTTGCCGAACGTCTTGTTGAGAACAACCGAGGACGACCTCTCTTTTAGGAGTAGGAACGAGAACGAGAACGTATTATCAGAGCAGCAGGAGCAACAAAAGAGTTTGGCGCCGCAGCACGAAAGAGATAGCGAAGGGAGGACGAGGCCTACGACGACGACGACCCCTCGACGAGCGTCTTCTTCGAGCGGCAGCGGTAAAAAATCTAGTAGTAGTAGCAGTGGAAGCAGTAGCAGCAGTAGTAGTAGTTCGAACAATAGCGAGCAAAGAGCCTCGGATGGAGGGATATACAGACGAATGTATAACCTCACCGAACCAGATGTAGACGAAACCATCAAAGGTACTATTCTCGACGTGAAAGTTACCTTGGACGCGCTCCCGCGAATAGATATCGATCCGAAAATTTTACCTACTGGATTACACAAACGCGACGCGTTTATCACGCAATCGAACGCGAAGAAATTTCGGTTCGAAACGTTGCCAAAGAGGTATTTAGCGATTGATTTTGATGCGATCAAGTTAAGGTTTAAAGATGTGGATTCAAAGTTATCGGATTCGAGTTGTGCTTTAGTCGGGTCGAGCGGAAACGTGGTGGGGAGAAATTTTGCGAGCGCGATTGAGTCGCACGATTCGGTCGTGCGATTGAACCAAGCGCGGGCGGATTCACCGTTGAAAGGTAATGGGGATAAACATACTCAGACGAAGGATGTCGGAGAGCGGTCTAATTTCAGAGCCTTATCGAAGCCGTGGATCCACAAGTATTCGCTTCCAGAAAAAGGCGGGTTATCGCCGGCGGATTTGCCGTTGGAGTGGGGGGCGAATTTAATTTTAACCGGCGCGACAAAAGGTATCACGTTACAATCAGTCGGACTGGCGCAAGCGTTGAGGGAGAAATGGCGGCGAACGGACGTGCAATTAATCGTGGTCACGCCGAGAATGGAAGCGGCGGCGAGAGATTTTTTCCAATTGTACAGATGGAAGCTCGAGAAGATGGGTTTTACTTTGAAAACGAAAGGCACGCAGCCGTCGGTTGGATTTGTCGCCGCGTTCGCGTTAATGCAAGTGTGCGATCGAGTATCGTTGTATGGATTCGGTCGAACGCACTCCGATGGTTCAAAGCTGGAAAAGTACAGATACTTTGATTCTGGGAAAGGTCGGTACCCGCCGACGAGGGAAATCGTGAGTACCGGCATGGACGTAGAAGTGGCTATTTTCCGAGCGTTAGCCAGAGAAAAAAAAGTGGTCTACTGCGACGACGGAGAGGAAACGACCATGAACTGTGGTAACTTGCACTTTCGTAACGACGCTTTTCCGAAATCGACATCGTCTGCTTCGTCTGAAAGAGGAGAAGGAGGAGAAGAAGACAACAACGACAAAGACGCCGACGCGGAAGAAGAGGGGGACGCCGCGACCGAAGACAGTAAAGAAGAAGTAGATGAACAAGACCACGAAGAACAAGAAGTGGGACAAGAAGAAGAGAGCGACGTTCCGTCTAACGGGTGGGCGGATCTGGTGTAAAGCGGGTAATAATAATAGCTTATACAGTTAGTAATAGATTGTTTTTAGTCGTAAAGAAGAAAAAACATCGTCTAAAAACTGCAGACTGGCAGAACATCCTCCTCAAAAATGTTCCCCTCTTCGTCGAAAGTAAAACTGTTCGCAGACCTCGGCGATCGCGCGCGAGTGACTCCGGGAAAAGAATCCGTCGTGAAGTTGGTCGTCTCTCTCGGGGACGGGTACGATGCTACTCACCACCGCGGCGACGGCGCCACTGCTGGTGCGCGAAGTCGTTCCGGGGGGCCGCATCATCAATCACCTACTCAAAGAACGAACGAGACCAACGACGACGTTTCCTTCCTCCCGTTCGTGGAAACCATCGAGGTCGAATGGCGAGGGATTGAACGCCTGAACCCGGTTTGGGTGCAACCACCGCGTGGTACCAGTACCAGTAGTAACGCGATGCATAACTCGTTGAAATCGGGCGAACGGTTCATCGCGCGTTCGCCACCTGGGAGCGTTTTAGAGAACGTGCTCTTGAGGCCGAACGAACGACACGTTTTAAAGTTTACGATTCAAATACCGCCTGGGTTACCGCCGACGTACAGAGGTCAGATTTGTCGGTACTATTACTGCGTGATCTTTTCGTGCAAGTTAAGAGGAGAGATGGAACCGGTTGTGATTGAAATGCCTTTGAAAGTGCACGCCGGGCCAAAGCCGCCGAAAAGCTTGAGCGGGACGCCTCGATTCGAGGATTTGAGAATAAGCGAGAGTTTTAATAGCAGCGGCAATCACAGTGTTAGTGGATCTAATAATAATAACAATAACAATAATAATAATAATAGCAGTAGTAATCCAGCTGCCAGGAGTGGACCGGTGACGCCTAGAGGTGTTTTGCCGTCTTGGTCGGACAGGTCATCCGATACTTGGGGCGACGACGTAGAGTTGCGCCAGGCGACGTTGCAAGGCGGCGACGCAGACGAAAGCTTGAGGGAAATTCTAGAGATGTCGAAAATGCAGAAATCGCAACAGAGAACGTACGCGATTACAACAGGGAATAAGTTTATTTGTAAGATAACGCCGGCGAACCCATTACCGGTGGTTGCCTGCGGGGAGTTGGTCTCGTGCGTATTTGATTTTGAAAACACAAAGCCAGAAAGTATGGAAGCGATGCCAGTTCAATCGTATTCTTGGACTTTGGAAACGGAGGAGATTGCGTTGAGTAGTATTGAAGGTGGTGGTAGCAGTAATAGCAGTAGCAATAGTAATGGAGGTGCTGATTCTTCGAAGTTGCCAGTCTTGCGGAAGATATGGGCGGAAGGCTCTGAACGGTGCGTAGAACGCATTCGTCGAACGTTCTTTTCGGCGTCAGTCCCGTTAGAAGCTCCAGGATCGTTTCGAACGACGAAAATGGAGTTGGCTTGGGTGCTTCGATTTGAGTTTAACGTCGGTAGTGATAAAGTCGAGTGGAGATACCCAATCGAAGTTATGAGTCGAACGTACGCGAAGAAAAGCCGAGCGATTTGATTGGTATGTCCTAAATAGTCTTCAATAATAGATTGTATAGAAATAACTTATAGATTGCAATAGTTCTAATAAACGTACATAGTTGCAGTTGCTTTGGTGCATCATGCCGGCAACGGTTCGTCCTCGGGAGCCAACGCTTTCCAAAGCGCTGGAAACGCCTCCAGCGAGCTCGGTTGCACGTTCACAGAAATTAATCGCGACGCATACTCAGCAACATCGAGATGCAACTGCTTTAAGATTTTATCCGTGTCGCTCAATTTACCACCCGTCTTTGTCGCATCAGCCGAAGCAGCCGTACCTTTGCCTTGTCTGTCTTTTAAGCGATTCAAACTCGCTTCGGTTTTCAGGACAGTAGCGACTAAATCGCTCGCCATTTCCGCATATTTCTTCGTCACGCCTTCGCAGACTTCTCTCGTCAACTCCTTCGCGGCTATGGGAGACAGACGTCTCGTTCGTTGCGATTCTTCACAGAATTTTGAAAGAGGCTGGAGCAACATTGGCACAAAGTGCGAATGCTTGCTCGGGGTTGGTTTGTTTGTCATTCGAAACGTGGCCGTGATGCCTTTCAGTTGCTTCAACGCTTCGGTGCATCTTTCGGTCACGATGAGAGCAATGGCGGACGTAATTTTGGGCAGGAATTCATCGAGCGTGACCGCGCCAAGTTCTAGGCACTGGCTCGTTGCGTTTGTAGCCGCATTGCGATCTTCAGGGTCCTTAATACCACCACCAACTTTCTTTGCCGCAACTTTAACGAGATCTTCCTTTACTTTTTTAGAGAACAATTCAACCTCCGAACGAACCGTGGCGAGTTCTTCGCAACCAGCCGTGGCGCCCCACGTGTTCGAGCTCGTCGTCCGTCTCGCCGCCGTTGCTGCTGAGGAGGAACCACCCGCATCATCCGAAGTATTCTCACTCTTCTCCGCGGCAGCGTTAATAAGCGCAGTTTCTTCCAGGTATTCAGTTCCAACCGAAACCCACGCGCGATAGCGCGACACGATTTGCGCTGCCAGACGAACAAACTTGTCCGCCTGCGCCGGTACGTACACGTCGTCGGCAAAGCACCGCATGGCATTTCGGAACGCCGCGTCAGAAGCGGCAAGAGAGAATACTCCAGGTACGTCGTTAATTTCTTGTTGCTTTTTGGGCGATTTCGGGGACTGCGGGGGTCCGTCTTTCTTCGGTGACTTTGCCGTTGGCGTCGTCGCATCTCCTTTTCCCACTCTTTCCAGTCCCGGTCTTGTGAGTGTCGCGTCTACGTCACCGGCAATCTCTTGAAAGCGCAGCGTAAAGTACACGCTCAAATTCCATCGCTTATGAAACGTACGCAAAGCATCTGAATCGAAGAACTTATCCGCGGCAACTTGCGATATCGTCTTCGCTTTCGCCTGCAAAGCATCGATAAATGCCATCGAAGCGGCGTAGTTCGAGATGAACGCCTCGGGTACGCCCGGAGAGAAAGAGCTCGGTCGCTTTTCATGCAGTTGCGCGTCAATTTCAGCTAAAACAGAGCCGCCTAAGAAATCGCACGACGATTCCGACGACGAAACATCCTTGGCGATATCGAGAAGAAAAGACACCGCGTCGACCGCTTTTCCCGAGCAATTCTTCAAGATTTCCGAAACGTCCTCGCGAGCACCGATACCAGCCGGTGCTGGAGCGCTGTCGGTGACTTCTGATACAAGTGGTTTTACCAAAGCATTCCTGACTGTTTTCTCTGCATCGCTCGCGCGTCCGACGGCTTGGTACGCTTCCAATAGAAACTTCACAGACGCAGCCGATTTTAGTTTCGTCCCGGGAATGCCACCTTTTTTGCTCTCTTCGCTCGCGCCTAACAACGCAGCCGCGAATGCGCCGTTGAGTTCTTTCAGCAGCGTCTCGTCGCAACTTTTCACGCGGTCGCTGAGTGCTCTGATTTGTTGCGAATCTTTACCTTGAGAAAGGAAGAACTTCAATCTGTTCACTTCGCCGGCGACGCGCGACAAAATTCGCGCCCTCTCTTCCGCAGAATTATGTCCGTCACTTCTATCATTATTACTACTACTCGTCGTCGCATCCGAAGATGAACCACCTTTTCTCGGTGATAACGCGCTATTTTCGTCCGCCAAAGTATTATTATCCGAGGAAGACGCGTTTCTTTCTGCTCTCTCAGCCGAGGCTAAAAACGTCTTCGAAGGGCGCAAGAATTCTAATCCTTCCCCATCCACGTCCATATCGATGTCCACGTTGGTTGCCACGAGAACGATCTCGTCCCCGTCGTCCTCGAATCCTTCTTCTCTTCCTCCTCCTCCTCCTCCATCTCCTCCTACAAACTCCGCCTTACTATTATTTAAATTACTACTCTTCTTTCTCTTTCCGTCGTCTCCGTCCCCGGACGTCCCAAACTCCTCCAACAACCGTTCCACTTTACTACACACCGTCGTCGCTTCCATGATCAACTCCAGCGATTCCCTCTCTCTCGCCAACTCGTCTCTCCTATCTAACGCGTTTTGCAACTTCTCCAACTCTTTCTTCACCACGTCCCGCGCTTCTTCCACTTCTCCTTTTAAAACTTCCAAAGGTTCTTTTATGTCCTTCACGTACGCGTCCACGTCCACTAAATCCGTCGTCAGCGCCACAAAATCTTTATAATCTCGATTGACCATTTCCACTAACTTGTTCTGCAAGTCGTCCGCGTATTTCTCCACTTCCACGGCTAAATCTTCCGGAGTCACAAACGGAGACATCTCGTCGATGTAGACGTCTGGGTTGAAATCATCCTTCTCGAAAACGTGCGGGTCGAACCACGCCGGTCGACTGTTTAAGTCGGACAGTTCTTTGGTGACTTCCTCTAACGTCGAGTAGTCTTCTTCATCTTCATCTTCTTCTTTGCTCAAAGTCTTCGTCGTCGCGGGGTCTTGGTCCTCAGCACTGTCAGTCGCATTCTTCTTCTCCTCTTCCTCTTGTTGTTCTTTTCGCGCTTCTTCGATCATGTCGATGAATTTCTCTCTTCTCCCAAACTCTGTTCTTCTTCTTCTCTCTTTAAAAATAAATACTCGAAGGAGTCAAGAGGAAGAAAACGAGGGAGAACGACGAAACAAAGAACGCTTTTCGCCGGGGTGAAGCGCGTCTTCTTCGTTTCTCTTTTTTTCTCTCTCTCTCTCTCTGAAGAGCAAACAAAAGGCGCAAAGCGTACGAAAATTCTCTCGCGTTTAAAAAACTCTCCTTTTCGCAGAAAGAGCAGAGTTGTTTCCCTCCGTCTGTTCTTTTTCATTTTTCACTTTTCACACGAAAAGTATGAAAAAAAAAAGCCGAACGCTTTTTGGTCTATCCAAATCGCTTTAACGAGGTTTTTATATATCTCATCGAGTCACACTTTTTCTTCTCCGTCGCTTGCTCGCTTGCTCTCGGAAGCGCGAGTCGATCGGTCGGAAAACACACACGCGCACAGTTACACACACACACACAGAGCATCATCGTATCATGGCGCGAGCGATGCACTTGCTCACCCAGATGAACTACTTTCCGGATTCGGACGAGGAGAATGAAAACGGGGAAATCGCCGGCGGGTATCTCGTCGCTCGAACGAAGAAAAAGAAGAAGAAGAAAGGGTCGAGGAAAGAAGAGCCGGAAGACGAAGACGACGACGAAGGAGAAGAAGCAAGAGAAGAAAACAAAGACGATGGTAACGACGACGACGACGGAGAGAAGACGGATGAAGATTCGCCAAAAATCGAGAGGCCTTTAGTGGAAACGCCACCGGAAAACGCGACGTCGCCCTTGCGGTTACGAACAACTTCGTCGGCGGTGGCGTCGTCGTTGTTCGCAGACTCACCGACGAGTGCGCAACCGCAAATGAAATCGACGCTGCAAAGACACGATTCGGTGGCGAATTTTAGTTACCGCGTGCCGTCGGACGACGAGTCGAGCGTGGACGACCGGGCGGAAGAGACGTGCTCGTTGTCGGAATTCGCGGTGTTGCTGAACGTGGCGTTTTGGGACGAAAACGCGGACGGGAGAATCACGGAGAGAGAGGTGAGGTTCAACGTGGGAAGGTTACGGTCGGTTGGTGTGGATACGATGGCTATTGAAGCTTTGCTCGATAAAGCGAGGCAAGAAAACGCAGACGTGTCTGTCGGGACGCTCTCGAAAGTGTTGCACAACGCGCACGCGAACGTGGCGCAAGCGATGACGGTCTTTGCACACTTTGATCAACACGCTGTTTTACACGCGACACATATTTTGGACGAGATGGATACCGGATACGTCACCGTAGATAGCGTGAAGACGGTGATGAAACGGTTGGGCGTTAAGAGTTCTGAGGCGGACATCGTCGCCATGATGGCGCAAGCCGATACCAGCGGCAACGGGCAAGTGAAAACGAAAGAGTTTACTCGATTGTTAGCGACTGAGTTGAAAGTGTTACGGGAGCAGCAAACAAAAGATATGTCGACTTTTGAATTGGGTTCTGATGGCGTTGTTGGTGAGATGGATGACTTTGAGGACGGATCGGTGCATTCAAATTTATCCTCCTCGGATACGATTGAACTCGCCGAGAAAGTTTTGCTGAAGAGCGCTTTAAAAATGCAGAAAGATGCGCAGGATAAGCTCATGCAAAGAGGAAAGAAAGGAGGTGGTAAAAATAATAAGAACAACAGCGAAGATAGCAAAGACCAGCAAAGCGCAGAAACGGGCGCGCTAGCTGAAGAGACGTATGAATTAAGCATTGAAGAATATAAAGTAGAACGACACGGTTCCGTCTTGGCGGCAAAACGAGAGATGCTACGAGTACCATCCTTTGGCGTCTTGAAGAATTTTCCAAGCTCTCGAAAGGATCGGGATATTTCCGTGAAGAAAGGAGAAGTGACGATGAAGAAATCAATAACATGGAGCGATACGGATACTTTAGAAACCTATTGTCTATACGACAGACAGACGGGCGATATGATGTTTGTGAGCGAGGACGGCGAGCGAACGTCTTTACCCATGCGAGACGATTATTTCACCGGTCGAACGCGGTCCATCGCCGCAGCGAAAGCCGCTCGGGACGCTGACCGTAATCCCTCTTGTTGTAGCATAATGTAAACGCAATTCTATACTAAAGCGCGCAAATATTTATACAGATAATAATTCTACTCCTATATGCATTTATGAAAAAATCGCTCGGAATCTCCACAAATACGAAGCGTCAAAGCGTCGCTTACTCAACAACGCGTCGTTTTCATCGCTGACGACTGGTTTTACGACCCCAAAATCCGGCGTCGACCAGTTTTCGTGATCGCGACACCGCAAATAGCCGCCACGACCACAATGCTTGAGCATAAAGACATCGTTGGTATTCACCGGTGGATGCGCGTCTTCTCCTCCTATCGTGGAAGAAGCGCTGCTCGTATTGTTGTTGTTGCCAACGCTTTGCCACGAAACGATTTCGAACTCATTCTCTCTCGCTAAATTTGATTCGCGAAAAACGGTGAACGTTTTTCTCGTTGCATTCTTTCGACCTCCGTAGAGATACTCGTTGAACTCCTTTGAAACCGTCGAACAGACTAAATCTTTAATCGAATAACGCGCCGGCGTTTCCTCTTCTTCTTTATCGAAGAGCATCGGATTCGCGCTCAAAATGATCCGGTCCCCAAATCTCACAAGCGTTTCGTCACAACTTTTACTACTTCTACCACTGACGTCGTTCCTTGGTGGTCTCCCTTTTCTCACGAAAAACGTATTCATCGCGTTCGGCATCGCCTCTGCATCCCGCGACGGCGCCACCGTGCACTCGTGTTCCACCTTCTCCAATCCTGTCTTCTTCTTCGCAAAATCGCAATCGGCTGGATATAACTTCATCACATCCTCATAATTCGAAGCCCCGTTGGCGAGTTGAATCATCGACCCGAATTCAACTCTCTTCTTTTCCTCGTCATCATCCTTTCTCGTCGTCGTTGTATCAAAAGAAGAAGAGGAAGAATTTTTGTTGAAGAGCAAAAGTTCTCGCAAACACCGTTCTCTTCTCTCGAGCAACACGTCCACGTGTCGAGTGCCATTTTTTTTCGCCTCTTTGTACGCCTCGAGTTTCGCCTGTGTGTATCATCGTTCATGTTAATGAGAAGAAGATAGTGAGTCGTGAACGCTCACGTCTCCGGAGTGTTGTTGCTTATAAGAGAGCGTCAGGGAGAGAGAGAAAATTTTCAAAATTCCCCTACACGAGTATACGAAACAAACAAACAAGAACAAACCATCGTCTTTTAAACGTACCAATTCTAAAGCCTCGTCTTCTCGCCAGTTCCCTATTCGAACCGCGGAACTCGAGTACGTCCTTTTATTAAACGTCGTCGTTTCCGTCGTCGTCGTCGTCATTTTTGTTTGGTGCGTATGCTCTGCTATTGCTCCTTCTGATGATGTTCAAGTTTTTGCGGGTGGGGGTTTGACTTTTCGTTTCGAGGCAAAATTGAGGAAAATTTGAGGAAAAAACAACGAAGAGACGCGAGAAAAAATCAATACTCTAATGACGAACGAAGAAGAACCCGCTTTGTTGGTGTCCTCCTCGGACGGCGGTGATGATGATGACGATGCGAGGAGGAGGAGGAATACTGATACTACTACTACTACTACTGTGAAACCAATCGATGGAAAGTATATAAAATATAGTCCACCTTTACCTGCTGTGAAAGAACAACTCCAACTCGCATTTTCAGTCTCCGATTTTGTCACCGTGAGACACTTAGGGGATGGGAGTTTCAGCGAAGTTCGAATGGTGAAGTTTGATACGATTCGCTTGAACGAGAACAAGAGAACGAAGATAAAAGAGGAATTTCTGAAACGACCGATCGCTTTGAAAGTTATGGATAAAAAGTTCATCGCGAAAGAGGAGAAGATGGCGTACGTGACGAAAGAGAGAGACGTGATGAACAGAGCGGAGTTTCCGGGAGTGTGTAAACTCTATTTTACGTTTCACGATTATTATTCGTTATATTTAGCCATGGAGTGTTCACCGGAAGGCGATTTAGCGATGCTGATGAAACGAACGCGAAATTTTGGCATTGGACGGTTGAGTGTAGAACAGGTGACGTTTTACATTAAGGAAGTGACGGAGGCGTTGCGGTATTGCCACGAAACTTTGCGCGTGGCGCATCGAGACGTGAAACCGGAAAATATAATATTAGGGTCGGATGGACACGTGAAATTGTGCGATTTCGGCTCGTGTTTAGATTTGAACGTGGAATATAAGGAAGAGTTTATCAAGAGAAGAGTTATGAATGAAGAAACGGGAGAGATTGAAGAGAAGATGGTGAAAAAGAAGGAGAGAGGGTACTCGTTTGTGGGATCGGCGGAATATTGCGCACCAGAGATTTTACAGGCGAAAGCGAAAGCGACGTACGCGTGCGACGTGTGGTCGTTAGGTTTGACCGCGTATAAGTTAATCAGTGGAAAGAATCCGTTTCGCAGGGAGACGGAGTATTTGACCATGCAGGCGATTGAGAAAGAACCGGAGGTTTTGACGTACGAGATTGTCGACGACGTGGACGACGCCGGAGGAGAAGGAAATAGAACAAGGTTCGATATAAAACTCGAGGATTTTTGTAGACAGTGCATCACGTATGATTGGAACGAACGCCCGACGTGCGAGAGATTGTTGAACGAGTGCGTTTTGTTTAGAGGGTTACCAGATGGCGAAGCACTTTGGAAAGCAGATGCGCCGGAGTTTGTAGCGTTAGCGAAGGAAGAGGAGGAGGAAGAAGAAGAAGAAGAAGGTGAAGGTGAAGCAGAAGCAGATGACGACGGATATTACGAAAGCGCGGAATGGAAGGCTAAAGTTGCTGCGGCATTACAAAAGAAACTAGATAAAGTAGATATTAGCAGTACCGGTAGTGGAAAAGGAGAATAAGTATATTACGCTCCTTGTTTTTCTGGGACGTATCCGCCACCGTACTTTTCAAACAAATACGCGACAATCTCATCGCTCTCGCCAATCTTCACATCTCCGTCGATAAGAAATGGGACAGATTTCCCACCAGCTTCGGTCAACGTTTCTCTTTTTGGCGACCCAGCGCCCACATTGCGCAACGTATACGGTAATTCTAACTCACACAACGCCTCTCGGCACAATCGCGCGAACTGATTGTTCTCGTAATTAAACAGCTCGATGTTTCCGGACTGCGGCTTCACGAAGCCTTCCTTTCTCGGCTCGTATTTCGTCATTCCTCTACCGGCACGAAAAAGTGTCGGCATCCATCCCGTGATGAGCGTGCTTGTGAAATAATTCTCCGGCACTCGCGCTCCGTTACCGTACTTCTCGTATAAATAGTTTACAATATCAGCGCTCTCGTACATCTCCTTTCCGGATGTTTCGTCCACGAAATACGGGAATGTTTCTTTCCCGCCTCTCTCTAATACTTCTTTTCTAAATCGACCGTCTTTCGGACACGGTCGTATCTCGCAATCTAAATCTAACATCGAGAGTGTTTCTCTCACGCGACGGCAAAACGGGCACGCCTCGAATTCGTATAAAATAAACTTCGGTTGTTGTTTCCTCCTCTGAATGCATTCTTCTAAAACAGTCTTCCCGTATTGAATTCGCGCGATAGAGGCGAACCCAGAAGTGGCAACTTCTAACGTTCTGTTTCTCGGTTTAGCGGCATCGCCACCGCCGATGAGTTTTAGCAACGGACACAGGAAGGAGAGCACGTTTTTGTTGTTGTTGTTGTTTTCATCATCATCGGAAGCGCAAAAGATACGCCCCCGATGAAAAGTGCCACGACACGGACGGTACAGAGAGGAGGACGAATGCGTTTTCGCAGCGCGACGAAGATGAAAACGAGGATGCTGCCGTGTACTCGTGCTCGAGAGATGTGAGGATGCCGCTAAAGCGTTTGTGCTCATGATTAATGTAATAAGTTCGCGTGTGTTTTTATAAAGTTTTTCTTGCCACATGCAGAAACGCGAGAAACGCGCACTCAAACGCGAGATGTTTAGATGATGTTACTACTAGTACCTGCTATTATTACATACAAATTTCATGCGCGCGTTACTCTCTCTCTCGTCATCACACGGCGGTACAAATTTTCGTGCATCCAGCGCCAGACTTCATGGCATCCCCTTTCTCGTTTCCAAAATAAATAACTCGACAACCGTTGCACTTGCACCAAAACGAAGCGCACCCAAAAGCGCAACCTAAACAAGGACCACATTTTGGGTGGTTTTCGAAAATTTCCAAGGAGAGATCTTTGTTCGCGTCTCGGTCACATATTTGAATCTTTGTAAAATTTTCGTTGAAGTCAGACCATTCCATCCAAAAGACGCCGTCGTTGGCTTTAGAGACGTAGTTTAATTCCTCCGCAAAGGTTGGATTTTCTGTCCATTCTTTGGAACCGTCGGACCAGGCGCCTTTCCATTCGTGCTCGTCGCCCCACGGGTTTCGTAATTTGACGAGTTTGACTCCCGTTTTGCCTTTGTCGTATACCTTGTCCATGCTCTTCATCCCCGGTCGACGACATTCGAGAATAGAATACGCGTGTTGCGCGATTAATCCAGTCTCTCTTTTCGCTTCCACCTCTTCGTCGTCGCGTTTATTGACACTCGCGCCTAACAAACATCTCGCTTTCGCATACGCTCTCAAGATGTCGAAAACTTGGTCCTCTGTTTTTTTCTTAAACTCTGGATCTGAGGTAGGACGATAAAATACCGAGGAGCGACCCACACGAATACAATACGAATCCTTGAACGATTTCTCGGAACCAAACGTAAACTCAGTCTTATCCCAAACCGTCTCGTTTGCTTCGCGTTTGAGGATCATACAATTACCCCCGGTTAGGAAATTCCATGCGACGACAGAATGTCCTCCATCGAGTTGCGCATACCCTCCAAAAATCTTTGCAAACGCCTTCTGCAGTAAACAAACCCACAACTCGTTGTCGGTTTCTCTTAAAAACAACAATTTCTTCTTCTTTAAGAGCTTCGTGGTTGCAACTTTAACTGGAAATCGGTCATCAACGCCAACTGTGACCCATTTTTCTCTCGCCGCGTGAAATAAACGGAGTTTATAATACCCTCTGGGGTTAATTTCTCTATCAATAAACAGTTTTCTCAAGGCGTCTGGATGTTCGGCGAGGCATGCTATCGCTGCGAGTAACCAACAGTCTCCGAGCGAGCCTTGGCCGATGTCTGATGGGTCGATGCCGTTCTTGAACAAAAACGTGTTGTTGTTCTCTTCGCTCACTTTCTTACTCCCAATTGGCCCTAAATCTTTAAATCGTACGAGTTCAATCGTCTTGTGCCACTCCTCGTACGTCTTACAGCCTTGTTCCTCCAACAGCTCTTTCAAACTCTCCACGCCGTCTTTTTCTTTGTATTTTCCTAAAACAAGCGCGGTCGTGTGGAAATGAGGCGAGTCATCCAGAACGTACCCACCGAACGGTTTACACAGGAAACTTAAAAACACTCTGTAGGCTCGTTTTACGTATATGACGACAGTCGGTATCGCGTAAATAAAAATCGAATGCCATAACAACACGATTGGAAAAGCAATTAAAGAAAATGGACTATTTCCATCCAAAGTCCCTTTAAAGAACCACGTAAAAAACCCAATCAAGGATGTAAACAGAAACGTGAAGAATCGATCGCATATTTGACACGGGTCGTTCGATTTCGCCGCCATTTTCTGCTCTGTTTTCTTTCCTTCTTCTTCTGCAAAAGAGAGAGATAATAAATGGAGACAAATGATTTAATTAGGGAAAAAAGATACGCTGAAACTGGGAGGAATTGGAGATATTTCACCAATACCATCATACCTAGCAACGCGAAACTCCCGATGTTAAAAGAACAATAAAGAACGAGAGAGTCTCAGAAATGAACACAGTCATCCTCAAAATATCATCAAAGAAATGATATCGATCGGTTCTAGTAGCTGGTGATTGGAATCTTCACGGACTCTTTTAACGACGCGACGTACCTTCTAAAAACTGTATCGTCTAAACGTCTCCTCCTTGACTGCTCGCGTTGTCGTTGTCGTTGTTGTTACTATTCCTAATGAACGGAATTGACCCGGCTCGTATCGAACAACTCCTTCTTCTGTTCAACACAAACACGTACAACACGAACCATCCAACTACCGCTGCGTACAAACCTAACACCGCGCGCCCGAAAGCTCTCGCGAAACCAAACGCAACCGATGCCAGGAACGCCAGGAACGCCGGCCCAAACGTTCGATACGCCGCGTTCGGATCTACAAAACTCCCACCGTTCCCTCTCACCCCCCACACTAACAAAGCCACGTCTACTAAATTCCAATCATCTTTCCCCTCGTATTCCGAGAGGTTCAAAACGATGCCGACAAAGTCGTGGCAGTTCTGCCCGAACAAGTTATACCGTTCGTTCGTTCTCGTGTAATGCATCATCACCCTCCTTAAACTCTCATCAATCGGATGCTTGCAATTTATACTATTCAACGGAATCACTCGCATCACTCGATTGAACGATAAATTATTGCTCGCGGATTGGTGTATGGTTCCATCGCCGATGAAATCGTATATCCAACCATCCGAATTGGTGATGCCGACGTGACCGACGAATGGGAAAATGTCCGAGAGGATTGGAATGGCACACCAGACGATGGAGAGAGGATATTTTTGTTGTTGTTCGCTCGAAGTCGTCGCGCTGCTGGTTGAGAGCAGTTTCAGATCGTCGTCGTCGTCTTCTTTCTCTCGTTCTCGGGAGAGATCGAGCTCGGCCACTGTGCCCATGGTATAAATAGAAATCGAATTCTTTTTTGTGCCGTCGTTTTGGACAGCTGAATTTCCAACGCTTCCTCATTAAAACTTTACTCCTGGACTACTTTAAACAGCGATACGAATAAGAATGAGGAGTAATAAAGCCGGTGAAGACGACGATGATTTAGACGACGAGGAAGAATCGATAACGATCACGACGGAAGAAAACCCGATGGACGTGTCCTTCCGAGATTCTTCCGGCACCGCATTCGCGGTTGGTTTAATAACCGGCGGCGTCGAGATGTGGCGGCGAACGACAACAACAACAACAGGTGGAAAAGGGAGAGTAAAGAAACAGAGCACGATTCAAGCGCACTCGGAATCGGTTCGAGCGCTCTCGCACATGAGAAACGGAGACGTGTTAGCCACCGGGTCGGGTGATTGTTCGGTGATGCTGATTGATTCGACCACGGAGCAAGCGATTGGGAGATTCGCGGAAGCGCACGAGGAAGCGATAACGAGACTGACGGTTTTAGACGACGCGAATGTCATCGCAACCGGGTGCGATGAAGGCGTGATAAAAATTTGGGACGTCAGAGAGGAACGGTGCGCGCATTCGTTTAAGAAGGACGAGATATTTGTAGATTTCGTTTCGGAAATGTACCACGAGACGACGAGCGAACGAAACGCGTTGGTCGCAACCTCCGGAGACGGGACGTTGGCGTGTCTCGATTTGAACGCGATGAAAGTGCTCGGACAGAGCGATAACATGGAGGACGAGTTATTGTCGTGTTGTGTGGTGAAGAATGGGACGAAAGTTGTCGCCGGGTCGCAAGGCGGGAACTTGAACATTTGGAATTACGGGGATTGGATCGACTCGAACGATAGGTTTCCCGGTCACCCGTCGAGCGTAGACGCGATGGTTAAAGTGAGCGAAGACATCGTTTTAACTGGGAGTTCAGACGGGCTCATTCGCGTCATAACGGTGTTTCCAAACCAAATGTTAGGCTTAGTTGGTGAACACGGAGAGTATCCAATCGAACGCATGCGATTGACCGCGGATTTGAATACCTTGGCGAGTGCCAGTCACGACCACACGGTGAAAATTTGGGACGTGTCCTTCTTACACGAAGAAGATGCGAAAGGAGACGGGGGAGAAGACGCCATGGACGCGGATAACAACCACCGAGAAGATAGTGATATGGACGAAAGCGATAGCGAAGACGAGAGAAAAAAGCAGAAACAAAAGAAGAAAAAGGGCAAAGGCAAGAACCGGCGGTTACCCGGACGCGGCGACTTGCACACCAACGCGGCGAAAAAAAAAGCCGCTAAATTCTTCGACGGGTTGTGAGAGAAGTCGTCGAGGAAGACAGCAGTCGGCTCATCTTAGCGGTTTTGTAGCAGGTTTTATTAGCGCGTTTTTTGACATTCTTTCATCCAAATAACCAAAATCAACAGAACAAATCTTCGACACAACATTTCCAAAAACTTTCTTTGTCCGATACTATTCATGATCAAGCACCGCGTTCGCGCGCCGTCGCAGAGCTTGTGACACAAAAACCGGACGCGTGATGAACTTCGTCGCATCACTCTCGTCGTCATCTCTTCGCATCCAACTTTACCCGTTCCTATTCGTCTGTCTCTCGGTGTTTATTCTCTATCTCGCCCATATCCAAAGTTCCAAAAGTGCGGGATTGTATTTTGAAGAAGACGATACTGTTGGAGTATCATCGATGCTGACGAGGAATAAAGACGAGTTAGAATTGATTGAAGACGATGAGAATACGTTTACTGGCGATCAAACGGATGCAGATGATGATGCGGACGGAGAGAGTGGTAATAATAGTAATATGAATTCGGAGGGACTATTTGAATTCAGAGCAAGTGTTTCCCAGGGAGACGACTTTGGCGCGAATGGTCAATCAGATGAAGAGAATTACAGTAGTAGTAGTAATAGTGGCACCAATACTGAAACTTTAGGTGAATTCTTGTGTCCACCTGGGAAATTAATGTCTCCATCGATGAAGTGCGTTTCTATGAGCGGCGTCCCGGTGTATACGCCGCCAGTCGAGCGCTTGAATTTGAAAATCTTTCCAGATTTGACGGATTTCTTTGACGCGCACCAGGCGAAAGGGTGCGGGAAAGTTTCGGCGCACCACATGCCAGAGACCGGATTTGGTGCGATTGTTAATTACGCAATTTACGAGTACGCGCAAGCCGCGAAGAGTGGGAATAAACAGTTTGATTTTGCGTCGCATTCCTTGCCTGGATTCAGCGGTAAGACGTGCGGCGATCAGAGTTTGGCGTGTTATGTAAAGCCGCTCTCAAAATGCGAAAGAGCATCGATTGATGCGAATCAGGATAACTTTCAGAAAGCGGAAGAACGGGCGGTTTTGATGCCAATTCGAGAATCTCCGTCGTTCTTTCATTACCACGCGGCAGTGGCGGCCAGAATTTGGAGGCCAAATGCCAATTTTGCCAAAAAAGTAGCGGATTTAAAAATTAAGATGGGTTGGCCTAAGCCAACAAACTTGGGTGGCGAGAGAGATAATAGCAACAAAGTTATATCTGTCCACGTTCGTAAAGGAGATAGTTGCGTGGCAGTAGGGCGCACACAGAAATACGGCGGATGCGCAAATTTCGGACGATACGCGAAAGAGATTCAACGCATACGAAACGCCTACGGGAGAGACATTTTCAATTTCGTCTTCTTGGCTACCGACGACGACGGTACGGTGAAGGAAGCACGCAAAGATGCCAAAAGAAACGGATATCGACTCTTAGTTGCTCCAGTCGACCGTACTTGGTACTCTCCGAAAACTTGGGAGAAAAATAGAGACAAATATTCCAAAGGCATGGCCAAAAGGCGCCGTGAATCGGATCATTTTAAAGTTGGATTCATCGAAAGAAGGTTGAAGGCGGGAGATGGCGATCCAGACAGAGTGGGTGCAGAAACCGCTGCCGACGTAGAGCTCCTTGCCAGCGGCGATGCTTTTATCGGCACGTTTACTTCCAACCTAGGACGGCTCGCGTTTGAAGTCATGAGCGCGCGATTACGAAAAGTCCCGCCGTTTGCCTCCATCGACGGTAAAGGCTGGTATTACGGTCAGTCCAAGTGTCGGGAGAAGAATAGCAAGAAGAATCCATGTCCGGTGGCGACCTGGATGCAATCTCACGACGCTTCACCCGCAAAAAGCACGACGTCAAAGAAAAAAGCCGTCGTCAAAGTGAGCACCACCTCTGCGTCCAAAAATTCCAAGTCGACGAAAGCCGGCGAGCGAGGAAGTAAAACCATCGTCGCCGCGAGGAAGAGAGCTTCGTCCGCAAAGGTTGGCGCTGTCGCGAAAACCTCGAAAAAAACTAATAACAATAGCAATAATAATAATAATAAGAGAGGCAAATAATAATAGTGTAATAGAAAGAGCATGTTAAACGCAGCAGCGCAATACCGCAATTGCGCAAAAAGAGGAGAGAGAAAGATTCTTCTTCAATTTTTCTCGCACGAGCAAAATCGTCACAGCAAAAAGAGGAAGAAAAATATGTTTAGTTTATCCGCTTCCCTGCTCTTCTCTGCCGAGCACCAAACCTCCTCCTCCTCCTCTTCTTCATCTTCTTCTTCCTCTTCGTCTCGACGACGACGAGTGATGCAAGGGTTTGTCGTCGCCCTGGGATCCTTCCCTTCGTTTAAGAATCCATTCGATTTTAATAACGAACGAGCGGCGAACGCGTCGACGAGTTCCTCGTCTGCAAAAATCGGCACCACGAACGAAACCGTCAAAATTATCAACGGAATACGGCAAAAGCGGTTAGGAAATACGGACATTTTCGTTTCAGAGATTGCGTTAGGGACGCAGCGATGGGGTAGCGCGGATTTTAACGCTCCGGATGAAAAGGTTTGCCACGATTTTTTGGATTTTGGAATCTTGGAATCAGGCGTGAGTCTCATAGACACCGCAGAACAATATCCGATACCGTCTGATCGAACGCATCCAGAAGGATATTCAGAAGAAATCATCGGGAACTGGATGAAGAAGGATAAATCGAGGAGAGAGAAGGTAGTCATCGCGACTAAAATTACAGGTGGAGCGAATGTCACGAAGAAGAACATTAAGAAAGATTTAGAAGGTAGTTTGCGAAGATTGGGAACGGATTACGTAGACGTCTACACAATGCACTGGCCGGCGCGGTATACCCCTCAGAGTAATTGGGGGCAGTCTTTGCAGTACAACTTAGAAAACGAAGCGGCGCCGTATTACCGAAACGCGGCGTCGTTTGAAGAAATTGCAGAGGCCATGGGAGATTTGATCACAGAAGGGAAACTGAGAGGATGGGGATCTTGTAACGACAACGCTTACGGTTTAACAGCGATGTGCTACGCCGCAAGAAGCGTCAACGCGCCGGAACCGTGCTGCTTGCAAGGAGACTTTTCCTTAATTAATAGAAGGATGTTAGAAAATGGAGTTTCGGAAGCAAGCTCGCCGGTACACGAAAATGTCGGGTGGATGGCGTATAACGTCCTGGCTGGAGGTGTTTTGACCGGAAAGTATTTGGACAAGTTAGCCGCGCCAGATTTAGATTCAGAGAAAGCCATGGTCGCGCAACTGAAAAATCCGCGCGGTCGAATGGACGATTACAGCTGGGGTTCGACTTTATACAGGTACAGATCCGCGCCAGCTTTAAGGGCCGTCGACATGTACAATGAAATCGCGAAACAATCCGGTATGTCGCTCACCGAGTTGAGCTTACGATGGGCCAAAGATAATCGCGCGAACACAACCTCTCTCGTAGGTCACACGTCCTTGAACCAATTAAAAGAAACTGTAAAATATTTCGACGCGAGCGTCCCTAGATTGGACGACAGCGTCTTATGGGCCATCGATAGAGTCCACATGCAAAACAGACTCCCAATCTTTTCCAGCGAACGCGTTTCCGCGGATATGAACGGGAGAGGAGAGATTGGAGAGAGCATCCCGTGAGTAAATATGATCCTTTTTGATGACTACTTTTGAGTACATATCAGTGATGATTATTACGAATTGCATAAAAAGTTGAACACCTCTCGCGCGCACGCAACCCTCTTCTCTCTCTCTCTTTCTTTCTCTCTCTCTCTCTCTTTCTTTCTCTCTCTCTTTTTTGTTGTTTCAAAACGCTTACGCTTCCTTCACAAAAAAATACGCGCTCGAAACTCCTCCTTCCTTGCCGCCGCCACCACCAAAAATTTCCTCGACGACGACGTAAACGACGAATGTAGAAAGATGAGCGCCAAAGATGAAACCACCGCCGCGACAACCAGCACTCTTCTCGCGATCGATAACGACAACGACGACGAGGCGCTCCGTTCTTTCGTTGAAACGCTCACTCTTAAGGACGAAGAAAAAAAGAAGAAAAACGCTCACGCGCCCACGAGCGATACTTTTTCATTGCCTCCTTGCCTGGATTATTACTTGGACCAGTTACTCAGAAACAGCTCGAGCGACGAGGACGAGGAAGGCGGTGGGTCGTGTTACGAAACGAGAGATGGACATTTGCCGCCTTTGCTCGTATCTTCGGGGTGTTTGGAGCAGCCGGAAAAACGGAAAAAGAAACGTCTGAAATCATGCCTCGAGTTGATCATGAACCACGAGGAAGAGCACTATCTGCCTTCTTCGCCCCCTGAGGAAGAGGCGCAAAGAAACAACACCATGTTGATGCACGACGAAAAACAAGAAGGGATATTACGGTTCATGAACAGAGATAAAGATATTGACGTGTGGGGAGTGTGCATGTCTGATGCGACGCGCGCGAACAATCCGAAACGTAAGAGCAATTTCAATTTCGAAGACGAAGACGACGAGGCGTTGATTCCGAGCGGCAATTTCTTCTCGAGCGACGACACGATGACGATATCTGTAACTATCCCGGATCAAACAAAATTTCCCTTGAACGAAGAGATGTGGCGAGCGAATGCGTCGAAGAAAGAGCCTGATGTCGCCATGAAAGACATTAAGAAAAAACGTTCTTTGCACGCGGTGCCGAAATCCAATCGGCGGGCGAAACCTCAAAATCCGTCTAGGACCTCGCAGATGAGAGGTGCAGCATTTTTATAATTTGTAACTATTTTTTGATAACTTATGTGTAACAAACAGGTGTAACAAAGCACAGATTAACAGGAAGATACGAAGCGCACTTATGGGACTCTTCTTCGGCGCGTGCGACGCCTAAACCTGGCGGCAGGACGCGAGGAAGACAGATTTATTTAGGTGGGTATTTAACAGAGCTTGAGGCGGCGAAAAGTTACGATAAAGCCGCGATTAAGTTATGGGGGAGAGATGCTAATTTAAATTTTGATTACGAAACGTACGCGGAAGATATCCAGATGATGAAATCCTATGATTTTGCCGCGTACGTTGCCGCGTTGCGACGAGAATCCAGCGGATTTACTCGAGGCGTTTCAAAATATCGCGGCGTGACAAAATATGTTAAGAGTACAACCAACCAACAAGGCAAGGCGTCGACAAAACAGTTGTGGGAATCGCGTCTGGGCCGCGTGAAAGGATCCAAGTACGTGTATCTGGGAACGTTCGATACTGAGATAGAAGCCGCGCGAGGCTACGACTTGGCGAGCTTGAAATATCGAGGCGACAAGGCCGTGACAAACTTTGATAAATGCAACTATTCCGAGACAGAAATAGAAACTTTCAAGTTCCCACACCGAGCCGATGCTCGCGACGAGACGGATGATAGCGACGACGATGATAATGATGTTACCAAAAACAAACCTGAAAAGATAGAGAAGAAGAAGGAGAAGAAGAAAGACGAGAAATTGGAGCCGTGAAAATGTTCTATGTATTGTATTTTTCGTTTTTACAAGGATATTAAACTTTTGTATGGTAATTATACGCGACTCGCTGTGATACTGCAACGTGTTCTTGTTCTTAACCCGAACGAACGCACTGCATTCTTAAAGATGAAGGCTATTCGACAAAAAAGAATTATCGGGACCCTCCGCGTCTCTTCTTTCGGCTGCCTCTTCGATTTCCACGGCTACTATCCTCACCATCTTCCTGAACTTTCGCCGGTCCATCTTCAAAATCCCCAAACTCGCTCTCTACTGCGCTCTTCACTTTCGCAGGTCCTTCGTCAAAATCGGTAAACTCCGCAGAAATGGCGTTCGAGACGTCAACTTTCGGAGCCGCCGCCTTTGGAATAGTCGCGCCCGATCTTCTCTCTCTTTTCGGAACGTAATCCACTCTCACCGGTTGCGAAGACGCTCCACCACCATCACCAGCCGCCGTAGCACCACCAACGTTGACGATCGGTTTCGTCGTCTTTCGCAAATACACCGTTTGCGCAGTCGTGACGATGTTGTTAAAGAACCAATACAAAGTCAATCCAGCCGGCACGTTCAAGGAAAAATAGCCAATCATCAGCGGCAAAAACTTCAAAATCGCTTGCGATTGTTGTTGCGCTGGATCTGCTGACTTTGCTGATTCCGGTTGCATGATCTTTTGCGACACCGATTGCGAAATGACCAACAATACCGGCAAGACCAAGTACGACAAGGCGTCGTGCCAACCAATGGGCGGCGCCCCGTCCACGAGCGGGAACAACCACGAAAATCCAGCGCCGTCGTTTCGCATTTCAATCGTTGCCGGTCCACCTAAGCTCGGAATCCAATAAAAGCCATCTTGCAGCAAACCTTCCACCGAGGCGTTGGACAACGCTCGGTACAAACCAATAAACACCGGCAACGTCGCAAAGGTGGGCAAACATCCCGCCAACGGGTTAAAGTTCGCCTCCTTGTACAATCTCGCCGTTTCCATCTGTAACCTCTCCGGGTCGTTCGCATACATAGCTTGTAACTCTTTCACTTTCGGTTGCAGCGCTTGCATGTTCACCGAACCTTCGATCTGTTTCTTCGTCAACGGAAACGTGACCAACTTCACCAACAAAGTTAACGCGAGAATAGAGAACCCGTACGAATTCGTCCCCGCGACGGGTGCTAAAATGCCATCGATACCTTCTAAAGTCGACTCTAAGGCGTTCGTGATTGGTCCGAGCCACCCGCCTTTTTGTAAAGCCGATTTCTTCTCCTTCTCTGGTGGTTTGTTCGTCGCGTCCACCGCCGGCGCTTGTTCCAAGGTCATCTCCGCCGATGCGGCGTCGGCGACTTCAAACACTCTTTGCACCTCTATCTGATTCGTCGAGGACGAAAAATCATACACTTCCGCGATTCGATCGGCGTCTATCGCACCAATCATCGCCGCACCAGCACCCCCGGGCACAGGTGGTAAAAATAAAACCGCGTTCGTGCGCACAGAAATCTTCTTCCTTCGTCGCATCGGCAAAATCGCTGACGACGACGATTTTTGCGTCGCCGTCTTCAAAAAAGAATTCCGACCGCCCCGAGAGGAGAAAGAAGGAGAAAAAGAAGACGAAGAAGACGAAGAACACCCGGAAGAAGAAGAGGACGTCTTCATCGCTCGAGAGGCGATTTGAGTCGCAGCAGCGCAGACAGTGCTCATACTTTTGAAGAAGAGGTCGTGTTTGGGCGTTGAAAGAATAAGGACAATCGAATATATTATTTTTATCCAGAAGCTGTGTGTGAAAAAAAAGCTGTGAAAGAGCTTTTTGCTGACGTATGTAAGGCGGCTTTTGGCAGTATTTGAGAAGAGGAAAGTTTTTATTTTCACTCGCCCGGTGAGCTGAGTGATGCCTTTGTCGTTTGTTTTTTCAATCGCGACAAACGAAGACGCAAAAAGAGAGGTTATATGATAATATGGATGTCTGTGTGGTTAATATTACAAGAGTATATATAAAGTAAATGTGGTTTACTACTTCTAGTATTATTATTATTATAAAACCAACGCGTCTTTGATGAGTTTGATTTGCTCTTCCGCGTGGACGGACCCGTAGCCAGTGGACGGACTGGCGGCTTGGTTTCGACCGGCGTATTTCAACTCGCCTTCTTTGCCGAGGTGCTTGAACAGCGTGCGTATGCGTTGGTCGACGTGGGTGTACGCGCCCATGTTTAACGGTTCTTCTTGACACCAGACGACTTCGGCGTTTGGATAGCGTTTTAATTCGCGCTCGACTAAATCCCACGGGAACGGGGCTAACTGTTCGATGCGGCAAATTTTAATGGTGTCTTCCGCTTTCAACGCTTCACGTTCGGCATCCAACTCGTAGTAGACTTTACCCGAGCAGAAAACGAGACGCTGAACGTGGTCTTCAACTGGAATGTTGGTTAAACCGCGTACTTTAGCCGTTTTATCCATGATTAAACGTTTAAATCGCGTGCCTTGAGCGTCGGTGAGAGAATCGACGTCGTCGAATTCACTCAAAGGCGAGAGGCATTTGGGATGACGCAACAGGTTCTTCGGCGACATGACAATTAAGGGCTTGCGGTAATCGCGGTGGATTTGGCGTCGGAGGAGGTGGAAGTAATTGGCCGGGGTGGTGACGTTACAGATTTGCCAATTTGTGCCTTGAATGGCTAATCGCTTGGTTTGGGACATGTCCGGAACGACGCGAGGATCTTCGTCAGACATTTGTAAGAACCTTTCCAATCGAGCGGAGGAGTGTTCTGGACCTTGACCGTCGTAGCCGTGCGGGAGGAGCAACGTCAAACCAGTTTGTCTCAGCCACTTCGCTTCGCCAGAGGAGATGAACTGATCGATAATAACTTGCGCAGAGTTGGCAAAATCGCCAAACTGCGCTTCCCAAATGACCAACGAGTTCGGATTGTCCAAAGAATATCCGAGCTCAAAACCGAGGACGCCGAATTCCGACAAGGATGAGTTACACACCGTAAAATACTTCAAGCCCTTTTCGGCTATTTTGTCTCGGTATAAGTTACGCAACGGTACAAACCTTTCGCCGGTACTTTGATCTTTGATAACCGCGTGTCGGTGAGAAAACGTACCTCTTTCGACGTCTTGGCCGGATAAGCGCACGTGGTTACCTTCGTTCAGCAGAGTACCAAACGCAAGCATTTCCGCGGTAGCCCAATCAACATTCTCTCCGGTTTCAAACATTTTCCTTCTGGCATCGTACACGCGCTTGACGATTTTGTGCGGCGTAAACGTTTCTGGAATTTCGGTAATTTTCGCGCCAACTTCTCTCAAGACTTGCGGGTCGACGCCAGTGTTGCGAATGGACGCGAATTGATCGGGCGATTTAAAGCCTTGCCAGTGCGACGAAACCCAATCGCGAAACTTCGGGACGTAGTTCTTCGACATCTCAAACTCCGTATCTAACTCTTTCAAGATTTCCGTGTGTTTTGCTTTCACCTCATCCGCCGTTAAAACGCCTTCCTTAACCAACTTTTCCGCGTATTGTTGATGCGCCGAGACGTGTTTTTTGATCACTTTATACATCAAAGGCTGCGTGAACATCGGTTCGTCGATTTCATTGTGACCAAACTTTCTGTAGCACACGATATCGACAACCGCGTCGGCTTTGAACTTTTGTCGCCACTCCAAGGCGAGTTGCATGACCCACGCGACGGCTTCGACGTCGTCCCCGTTGACGTGGAACACCGGCGCTTCGATGCACTTTGCGACGTCAGTACAATACATAGACGATCTCGAATGTTTGGGATCGGTCGTAAAGGCGACTTGATTGTTCACGACAATGTGCAAAGTACCTCCAACGTGGTATTCCGGAAGTTGCGACATATCCAACGTCTCGTATACGATACCTTGACCGGAAAAAGCGCCATCGCCGTGTAAAAGCACCGGGATGACCGTTTCTTTCTCATAGTCTTTGGTATAAAACTGTCTCGCCGCGCATTTGCCGATAACCACTGTATCTACGGCTTCTAAGTGCGACGGGTTCGCGAGTAACGACAGTTGGACTTTCTTATCTTGGTTCACGCCTCTTCTGGTGACCACGGACGTACCTAAGTGATATTTCACGTCCCCGGAACCGGTGTATTGCGATCCGCTCAAGCCCAACTCGCCAGTTGGTTTCGGTCCACCTTTAAACTCGTTGAAGATAGTTTGTAACGGCTTACGAATGACGTTCGCTAAGACGTTCAAACGTCCTCTGTGCGGCATACCAATGTTGATGTTCTTCACTCCCAAATCCGCCGCTCGATCGACGGCTTCTTCAAACCCGGGAATCAATGTTTCGCACCCTTCCAATCCAAATCGTTTCGCCGCGGTGTACTTGTTCGATAAAAACGTCTCGAACAATTCCGCGCGCGCTAATCGTTCAAACAGAATCTTCTTCCGTTCTGGTTTGTATCCTTTTTGAGTAGGCGTCTCGATCTGTTCTCGCAACCAGTTACACTTCTCGCGATCCATTATGTGCATGTATTCGTACCCTATGTTCCCACAATACGTCTCTCTTAATCGAGACAAAATATCTCTCAACGTCCAATACGGTTGATCTTCAGCTAAGAAACCTTTCATGCGCCAAGTTCCAAGGAAAAACTCGCGATCTAAGTCTTTCTCCGTGAAACCGTACAACTCAGGATCCAACGACACGTTTACGCTCTTCTTCCCCATCCCTAACGGATCGAGCGTAGCCATCTCGTGGCCAGCTGTTTGGTATGCGCGAACCAATAAAAGTAAGCGCATGGATTCTTGAATCAAATCTGAGGTGACTTCAGACGGAGCCGTCGAACTGCTTGGCGTGGCTCTCCTCTCTCTCGCCACCGGCGCGTTCCCGTTCTTCGCGTCTTCCCACATCGACGACAACTCTTTCCCGGTCATCCCTTTATCTAAACTCTGAAGTAAAGTCGACCACGATTTATCCATTCCTATTTCACCCCCCTCCTCTTTAAATCGTTTCTCCATCTCTTCTAAATACGCCACCGAATTCGCGTTCAAAAACTCGTCTCTCAACTCCCTCATCGGTGTCGGTTTATTCTGTTGTTCCGTTGGTTTCGACGGAGACGACGTTAACGTCTTTACCATAAAAAAAGACGATTGAGACGACGGATGATGAAAACGATGACGACGCGAACGCGTCGTCGTCGTCAAACCACCTTCACCACCAATCGTTGTTGCTCGTCTCAAAGAGTTATAATAAAAGCGCCGATGAAAAATGATTCCATTCTTTGCACTCGTTGTCCCCAACGGTGATGATGATGGTGCCGTGATGCTGCTACTACTCCTATTCGTCCCTCCTGTTCCTCCTCGCACTTTGCTCCCCCAAGCGGCGGTGGTCGTCGTTCGCCACAAAAGCCCCGCTGCTCTTCTCGCCGTCGTCTCCCTCATCTCTCTCTCTCTCTCTCTTTACTAGTATTCGTAGTAAAAAGTTGTGTTTGAATCTGAAGACTTCGACGCAAAGTCTGCCTCTTCCCTTTAAAGGCTTAAACCCTAATTAGAGGAGGTCATTTTGCTTTTTAAAAGAGAAAATTTTTCACGAGAAAACGCAAAAGAAAAAGCTCGTTGTTTTGTTGCGAATACTCCTTAACTCCTACTCCTCATCAACAACAACAGTTTAATAATAATAATAATAATAACAACAACAACGATGAATTTCCAAACGTCCACGCAGAAAAAGTCGTGGACGTTTACGTCTCCGAACGAGTTAGCCGAGCGGAGACACGCGCAGAGGAAAAAAGCGTTGGACGTGTTGTTGTCATCCTCATCGGTAAAGAAGAAAGAATGCGTTGAAGAAAATGATGAAAAACTAAAGATGATGATGGAAAAAGAATTCTCCTTCCCGACCGCGAAAGAGGAAGAGATATACCGGAAACGATTGGAGGCGAAAATAGACCCTTTATGTTCGGCGTTTAATTTACCGGTGAAAGTGACGCACAGCGCGACGACGTTGTTCAAGAGATATTGTTTAAGCAATCCAATCGTGTTGACAAATTTGAAAATAGTCATGGTGGCTTCGGTGTACTTGGCGTGTAAAGTGGAAGAGTCGTACGTGAGCGCGGAGCAATTATGTAAAGTGGTGAAAGATATCGATTATAACAAGGTGTTAAACGCGGAGTTGGCGGTTTTGCAAGGGGTAGATTTTCAGTTGATTTCGTTCGGCGCGTTTCGGCCGCTGCGCGGGTTTCGCGCGGATGCGATTCATACCGTGAATAGCGACGGGAGTGAGGATGGTAGTAGCAGTAATAATAATAAAGTGGTAGTCGTAGAAAAAATCAGAGAGTGTTATACTAAATCGCAGGAGGATTTAAAGAAGCAATTGTTGACGGATGCGATGTTTTTGTTCCCTCCCGGACAGTTGGCGTTGTCGGCGTTTTTGAAAGCGGCCAAGGAGGTTGGATGTAAAGAGTTGGAGGAGTACATCGTGACGAAATGTTTACGAAACGAACCGGATTTGCTGAAGAATTTAGATGCGATTGAAAAAATGACGAAAGAAGAAGGCGAGGAGCCGGAAGAAGCGGAGGCCAAGAAGGCTGATCAGGCGATGAAGGCGTTTCAGAAGAAGAACGCGAAAACGCTCGGCGCCGCTTTGAAGAAACAAGCGAGCAAGGAAAATTTAGCCGGCGAGGAGCCGGTAGAAGACGACGAGGCGAGGAAGAAAAAGAAACAAAAGGTGATGGAAGAGGAGAGAGCAAAAGAAGACGCGGCGTTCGATTGATGCAGTAGAGTATAGTAAAGCTTTTAGAATGCGTAGAATAAAGTAATAAAAAAGATAGTAGTGGGGTGATAATATACAACACATTTAATAAATATAGTTCGAATTTAGTTGTTTGCCGACGTGCGTTAGTTGCCGACGTGCATCATCAACTCGTAGCTCGCCATCAAATCTTTTTGCGCATCCGTCATGGCCGGTTTCGATTCATCCATTGCGTACGCGATTTCAGCTTTGACAGCCTTGTCTTGCTCCGGCGTCATGTCCTGTTCCGTCGTCGCTTTTCCTCCTCCATCGTAATCGTCGCTTAAAATATTGTCCAAATACGCGTTCATGTCTTTAATTTTATCAACTTTCGATTCTTCTTCGTCTTCTTTTTCGCCCAAACCTGCGTCACCCTTTTTATCGCTCGTCGTGTCGTCGTCCTCATCGTCGACGCCGAAGGAGGTTAAGAACTCGCCAGATTCCGAGAGAAATTTTTTCGCCTTGGCGCGGGCCGCTTTGATTTCCTCCACTTGATCCTCGTCTGGCTTGTATTTCTTCACTTCTTCTTCTTCCGCATCTTTCTCGAGTTCGGCTTGGATGTCCTCGACCGAGCGACCGCTGCTGCTGTCATCATCGTCGATTTCTTCGATTTCCTCAACCGTCGTCACGCCGCTGGCTTCATCGACCGTCACCGTAGACTTTTTGGTACTCGTCGTCGATGAAGTGGCCTCTGGCTCCGCCGCAGATTCTTCATCTTTTTTCGTTACTTCTTCTTCTTCTTCTTCTTCTTCTTCATCGTCGTTCGTTTCGTCTTCCACCATTTCTGATTCTTTTGCTTCTTCTTTTGCTTCTTCTTTTGCTTCTTTTACTTTTACTTTAGCTTCTTTATGGTGTTTTTGGGAGGAGGACGAGGAGTGTTTCTTCGCCGGCGCCTCTGGCGGCACTTCGGCGTCTTCCTCGGCAGATTCTGTCGCCATTTCCGAAAGATGGTGATGGTGTTTCGAAGAAGAAGAAGAGGAAGCGACCGTTTCTTTCGCCTCTTTCGTTTCTTCCGGCACTTCTTCCTCCTTTTTCTCGTGCTTCTTACCGCTGTGCCTCGTCTTTTTTCCAGAAGAAGACGACACCACCAAAGGCGGCTCTTCCTTCTCCATCGCCTCGCTCGCCTCTTCTTCCGCCGCCAACTCTTCCTTCTTTTCCTTCTTCTTCGAAGAGTGCTGATGATGATGCTTCTTGCTCTCCAAATCCGAGGTCAAAGTCTCCGCCGCTTTCTCTTCCACCTCCTCCTTCAACTCTTCGCCCTTCTCCTCCAACGCTTCCACCGGCGGCGAGTGCATGAACGACGAGAGCATAGATTTCGCGGATTCGAGAATGGATGTGTCTTTTTTCTTGTCATCGTTCTCTGATTTCGCCAACTTTGATGAGGAAGACTTCTTTCTGGAAGACTTTGTTTTCGTCTCGACGGAAGCGTCAACCTCAGCTTTGAGGGAGGAGGAAGCAGCAGACCCTCCTTTCCCTAACATTGCCATTCGTCTTGGAAGAACTCCACGACCAGCCGCCGTAACATCACCACCGGTAAAAGAAGAAGCAGATCCACCATTCGCGACGGCCAACGCGACCATGGCAGTCGCGCACACCGCACCGACGGCGCCTCCGTACGCTCTCATTTTGTTGGAAGATGATTTCTTAACAGGACTCACGCGTCCTCCTCCTTCATCAGATGATGAGGAATCACCCTTTAACAGAGTCTGCGTTTCCCCGCTTATACTCGAACTGGTAGTACTAGTACTTCTACTCGTGGTAGTATTCATGATGATCAACGCTCTCTCTTTCTCTCTCTTATGCTCTCTCTCTCTGAAGATATGTGATCGTATATCGCGTGTAGTTGTGGAGAGATACGAACATCGGTCGTTCCGCGGCTTCCGATGGATTGGTTTAGGGTTTGGACTCCGATTTCTAAACCCTAAACCCTACTCCGAAGAGCCCTTTTCCCCTCCTCAGAAAAGGAGGCGCCGCATTAGTACTACAACGGAGCGGAGGATGCCACGCGAGGAAAACGACGAAGGTGAGCGCGCGACTTTGACTCGGCCGTTGCCGCGTGAAAGTTCTCTTCTTTTATATCTGTCCTTCTTTTATTTGTCCTTTCCTTCTTTCCTCTCTCTCTGATTTCTTTTCTCATCATCATTCGGCGGACTACCCCCGGACCTTCCCAACACGTAATGGAAGCGATGGTTTCCAAGATGCCAACACGAACGATGGATAACATATTTAGGACACCTCTCGGAAACACTCGAGAGCCTTTCTCCTTCAAAACTAACTGATCTCGAATTATTACCGTCGGATTCTAGTTTGTGCCTCGGAGCGACATTCTTATTATTGTTTCGTTTGTTCGTATATTCGTTGTTGTTGTTGTTGTCGTTACACTACTGACTCGAAAATCACCAACTTTGCGCATTCGCTCAACAGAGAGAAAAGAGGAGAGAGCAAAAAAGACGCTCTGAAGAACTACGCATCTATCACCGGGAGGGAGTTCTCGCTCTCGGGTGTACACGAACGAAACTGCTCTGCTGCTGCTGTAAATGCTCTACTGTTACAAAAAGGACTACGTTCTACGTTCTATTGTGTAATGTGATTTGTACGCATACGCGAGCGCGAGACATACTCATCACTCGTTTCCACCTCCTTCGCGAGTACCACCACTCAATAATATCCCGCACGCCACGTTCCTCCCTTCCTCTACTAACACGTTAAACGTCGCCACGCAATTCGCGGTGTCCATGACCTCCACCGCCATGCCCATTTTCCTCGCCCACTTCAAGCTTTCCTCGGGAACTTGCTTCAGCGTTTTCCCCGTCCCGAACAAAATCACGTCCGGCGTTTCCTCTAAAAGTTTCGCGTAGATAAGCGAGTCGATGGAAATATCTTCCACTTTGAGAGGTTTCCACAGCGCGCGGAAGTTTTTGTGCACGAAAATGGACGATCGCAGTTCCTCTCGGTTGATTTCAAACCACTCGTCGGTGTGCGCGTCGATGCGGAAGTTCTTTTCCACTTCAGCGTCGTCTGAATCGTCGTCGAATAAATGGAACGAAGACGGGTCGCGAGTGGATACCGTCGAGGGAGGAGGTGGAGAAGGAGAAGATGCTGATGATATCGACGACGTGGCAAAGCAGCGGGCTTTTCGCGTCGTCGTCATCATCATCTTTAAAGGTTTCCGTCGCAGCATTTTTGTTTGGAAGTTTTCCTCGAATTGGATTTTCCAATTCACTTCATTATAAATACTCTGCTCTATCTACGATGCCGCCAAAGAAGAAGAAAGGTCCCGGACGACCGCCGAAGAAGAAGAATAAGACGACCACGACGACGCCGAAGAAGAAGAAAACGTCGACGCCGGAACCACCTTCTTCACCTTTGACGACGAACGAAGAATTTGAAGACGAACACGTGGGGAAACGCATCGAAGTGGAATACGGCACCGGAGGGACCAAACGATGGTACGTGGGGACGATTATCTCCTCGAAACCGGACAAAAATCTCGCCATGGTGTTTTACGAGTTCGACAAGCAGCTCGGGATCATCGACTTCCCGAAATTGAAGAGAGATACCAGGCTGGTGCCGAAAGCGTCGAGGTGGACGGAGAAGATGATGAAAGTTTTGCTGACGAAAGAGTTGAAGATTAAGAACAAACAAGACATGGAGAAAGAGTGGATGAAACAGGAAGGGAAGAGAGTGGAAGAAAGCGAGGACGAGGAGGACGATTTTGCGGACGAGGACGAGGATGATGATGATGATGATGAGAACGGAGGCGCGAAGAATGACGTCCCGGATGAAGTGTACGAGACGCTCTCGACGGACGGCAGATGGCGTTGGCCGACTTTGAATGAGCTGTACGAGACGAAATTGGTCAAAGCAGGGGCGAGGACGGGGAGAGAGGCGTTCGTGCTGACGACAATTACGTTTAAACATGCGTATCGAGAGGAGGAGGATGGGCCAATCGCGGAAGCTGGCGCGGCGATGGTGAGCGTAGGCGCGTGCGTTCGAGTGAAGGAGAAGAATCGATTGGTGCGAGTCGACCAGATCGACGAGAAGAAAGGAACGTTTAAAGGAGTTAGAATTCTTACTCGAAACGAATGTAGACACGAGTGGGTCGGGAAATTCATCGACGTTTGTCCAAAGCAAGGGTTAAAGCCGAACGAAATCAAAAGTATGTCGGACGAAGAGGCGAACGAGTACGAAATCTTCGTCACCGAGGACGATTCCGGGTGGATTGATATCGGCGACATCGTCGAAGTGATGAATGCGAGACATCATTTGGTGCAACCTCCGAAAAAGAAATCGTTGGAAGACAACGTGTTTGAAACCAGAGTAGCGACGATGAAGTTTACGAACACCGGGGCGAGTGGAAGGAGAGAGACGGAGTTGGAGGCGAAGGTTTTCAGGACAAAGAAAGTGACGTGTTTGAGCACATTTACGAGCGACGAGAAAACTCTCGCGAGCGAAAGAAAGCGAGTGATGGATAGCGTCGTAGCGTTAGTCGAAGAAGAGAGCAGCGCGAAGAAGAAGAAAGGTGCCACGAAGAAAACACCGGGGGCGTCGGCGGAGAAGCAGAAGAAGCCGGCGGCAACATCGGCGAAGAAGAAAGAAGTAGAAGTCAAAAAAGTAGTAGAAGGAAAAGTAGCACGGAAACAGTCGACGCCGGAACCTCCGAGAGAAGATGAGAAAGATGCTGTCGATAAGAATAAGAATAAGAGTGCAGAAAAGTCGCCGTCGGCAGTGGGAATTATAACTCCTACCACCGCCACCAACGGCGTGCCGCCGGAGAAAAAGAAAGGCATAGAAGTGATTGAGTTCATCGTCCCAGAAGAGCAGAAGAAGAAGCAAGAACAGACAGCAAAGAAAAGAGTTCGAGAAAAACAAGAGGAAGAGGAGGAACAACGGAAGCAAAAGCGAGAGAAGGATGAAAAGTCTGCTCTCGCTGCGGAGGCATCCGCCGCCTCAGTAGTTGCTTCCGAGACGAAAACGCCGCAATACAAACGACCTCTCATTGGACAAAAATCAACACCAATGCCTTCCTCGGCCGGAGGAGGTGCGGGCTTTTCAATACCGAAGCAAAATGCGGTAGCACCGACGCCACCAGTTGTTTCTAGCTTTCAATCCGCGACGGCGCCGCCTCCCTTACCGCCGAATCCAGCCACGGAAAAACTGCGAGAGGCGATGAATCAACTCAAAGCGGAGTACGCGAACTGGCCTAACTTTTCATTCAAGAACGGGAGAAAATCAATGTTTCTTTTCGGCCCGAGCATTTTGTCGCACCCGTTTAATCCCCAAGCTAAAGCTTGTAAACAATGCGGGAAAGTTGGTCACTTCCAGAGAGATTGTCCTTCTTCGATGAAATACAACCGCTCCGGCGGCGGCGGCGGCGGAGGAATGAAGTGTTACAACTGCAACGGTTTCGGCCACAAATCTGCAGACTGTCCTGCGAGAGGAATTCGGCAGCAGCAGCAGCATCAACAGCATCGGCAACGAGAGAGATGGTAGGAAACAAACACAGCGCGTCTTCAAGTTAGACTTGAAAAGTAGTTTAAATTGTTGAAGTGACAAAAATGATGAATTGGTAAATAAATTAAAAACGCTTCGTTTTCGATTGCGATACAAAAATAATGTTTCCATCCAGAAAATTAATCCTTCTCGCATCCGTCTTTGCGTTCCTCTTCTCGTTCAACGCAGGCGCCGCTACTACGTCGGATCCAACTGTCGCTGAGTTAGTTCGTCTGCTTCAAGACGGGAGCGATTATCTCATGAAAATGGTCGCGCAATCCGATCCGCGCGTTGCTGAGATCTTATTGACCAAACAGACAGATGGCGAAACGACGTCTTCGACGACGACGATGGCACGGCAAACGAACGGCACGGCAAACTCTACGTTTTTAGAATCTCTGGAGAATGATTTGGATGACTTGTTTACGACCTTTTTATCCTCCATCGATCCCAATGATGTCAACGCCGCTCAAGTTCGCATCGCGAGCAGAAGTGAAGAAAATTCTTCGAGCAGAAACGAGTTTTCCTCGACGTCTGATCCGTCGTGTTTCCCTGGCTGGTACAGGCCGAAGTCGGTAAAGCGCGCGAGAATTTTCGGGCCGCAACTAGGAATTACGCTCAGAGCTGGCGAATGTCGCGTTGTTAAAAACATCACCAGCGCTTTGCGGAAAGTCGAGTGCGACTCGCCTTCAATCGCGTACTCGGTATTACCGGGAGGCGTGACTGCAAAGGGTGAAACGGCAGAACTTTTCGCCGGCGAAACGTGCGGAGTATCGGAAGCCGATCGAGATTTGGTTGAGATTTCTAAAGCGGATAGATTAATATCGTTCGACGATCCGTTAATAGTAGGGTTGAGTGATTTCGCGTGAGGTACAATACAGCTGTTATATTAATATTTTCCTAATCATCTTCGAAGAAGTGCCTGGTTCGTAAAAGAAAATCATCGATCTTCTTCGACTTTCGTCGCGGTGACGGTATACGCGTCTTCAATCTCCTCCAACGTTTTACCTTTCGTTTCCACGACACTGAAATATATCGAAGCGACGCTCAAAACGCCAATCGACGCGAACCCGAAATACGTAGACTTGATGCCAATTTGTTCAATCGCGTACGGCAAGTTTAAACTGACGATGAAGTTAGACCCGAAGTTTAAAAGCGTCGCGATGCCAACCGCTTGCGAACGGACTTTCGTCGGGAACACCTCCCCGACTAACAACCACGCAATTGGACCAAAACTCACTTGATACGCGCCTACGTATAAGAAAATAGCAGCCACGGAAATGCGCGCTTGCGTTTCTGAAAGTGCCGCTGCCTCGACGCCGGATCCCGCAAAATCCGGCGAGGCCAACGCTAGAACCATCAGCGACAACGTAATCAAGCTCACCCCGCCGAGTAACAACGGACGCCGGCCTAAACTGTCTACTTTCCACACGGCTATACCGGTCATGAATAGTTTGAACACGCCAACCACGACGGCAATGTTCGAGGCGCCTTGCGCCGACCACCCGGCCGCCTCGAACGTTTGCGTCGCGTAATACAACACCGACGGTTGCCCAGTTAATTGCTGAAACAAAACCACCGATAAGCCGACGTACAAAGCTTTCGCGTATTTCTTATCTAAAATCGCAAATGGCGATTTCGTTCTTCCCATCTCTTCTTTCCTCCTCACGTTCGCAAACATGTTGATCTCGTCTAATTCGTTCATCAATTCCATCTCGCTCACGTTCGGCCCTCGCAATTTTTTCAGCGCCGGAAACGAGTCCATATTTTTCGACGCCAACCATCTCGGAGAATCCGGTAAGATGAACCCAGCACCGACTAACGTCAACACTGCGAATGGCACAGAGGTTAAAAACATGGATCTCCATCCCCCATCTTCCCCGACGTACTGACTCGCGCAAAAATACCCGCACAAAATCCCAAACACAATCGCCGCTTCTTTCAAAGAAATCAAAGTTCCTCTCAGAGAACTCGGCGCGGTCTCCGCGATGTACACCGGCGCGCCGTGCATGGCAAATCCAATCCCTAACCCATAAATAGCTTTCGCAAAGATTAAAAAATCAACCGACTGCGCGTTCGCTTCCATAGTCCCGCCGATTAAATACAACACTCCCGCCAAGGCGATTTCTTTCCTCGATCCCAACTTCTCGCCGGCGCCGGCGGCGGCGACCGCGGATGCCGTCAACGCGCCAAAAAGAGACGCGGAGACAATTTGACCCGATTGCGACGCAGTCAAATTGAAGAAATCCGTCGAGGATGTTTTTATGCTCTCCAACGCGCCCGAAGAGAGGCCAATATCGAGACCAAAAAGGAACCCGGCCAACGCCGGAAAGGCGAACGCGACACCGACTCGACCGTAATCAATCAATTTTTTCGTATCTTTCTTCATCACCTCGTCGTCGTTGTTCGAATACGTAGCTTTCGTTCGAACCAAAAATCCTTTCGATGATGACGACGACAACACCACTCTGTCGTCGGTATATGATTCACTTTTCGCAATACTACCGCGCGCGTCGGAACAGACACCAGAAGAAGAAGAAGATGATGCGTTTCGGTCTCCCCGAAATGCGGCAAAAGCAAAGGCACCAAAACGACTTTTCTTACGAAAACTCCGACGAGAAGAGGACGCCTTGTTGGTCGAAGAAGAAGAAGAAGAAAAACTCGCGAACGGGGTCGTCTTCACTTCTGCGAAGGTGGTGGTGGTCGGTGTCGCTCCGCGCATGTGAATACTAATACTGAGAGTAGTATTATACGTGATATCCTACGCACTTCTTCTGGAGTAACAAACCCCTAAAAATCAAGCTTCTGCAAAAGAACCAAAAAATATCCGCAAAAATGGCGACTGAACGAGAAACGCGCGCTTCTATCAACGACGCGTTGAAGAAGGAACACGCGAACCTGAAGAAGGAAAGTGAACGGCTGAAGAGTAACATTGAACGTTCGAAAAGAGAGATTGATGCATTGCGAGAGCAGAATGCTCGATTATCTCGCACGCTTGCTCGATACCAAAGAGAAGGTCTGGAGTTGAAACGAGAAGAGAGAAGAGAGACTGAGTACGCGGAAGTTCTCAGGGACGCGTTCGACATGAATCCCCTCGAAAATGGGGAGAGAGAGAATCCATCGCAAGTTCTGAGGCGAGTTTATCGAGAGATGGTCGAAGAGTGCGATCGCGACATAGAAGAAGCGTTAAAGAGAGAACTCGAAAGAGAGAAGAATCGAGAGCAGTGGTGAGAGAAAAAAAGGTGAAATCTGAGCACTTTTTAGAGATACAAAATGTAGAGGAAAAAGGAGTTATTCAAACACACACGTGTGGAAAATTCTTCATTATAAGATACACAATACAATAAACAAACACACATACAAATAATAAACACACACATCTCACAACATCAAACGTAAACATGATGTTAACGACTTCTTTGCGACCGTTCCACGTTTTGGACGCCTCTTTAGCGGCTGAATTGGAGGACATGTTCTTCGACGCGGTGGATTCCGTGTTGCCTCCTTCGCATTCTTTTTCTTCCACGCGGGGGCAACAATCATCATCATCATCGCAAGAACAAAAGCGCGCGCTCTCCACGACGACGTCGTCCTGGAGAGGAAGGCAAGTGCAAACGAGAGAAACGAACCGAGGAACAATGGTGAAAATGAACGTTCCCGGCGTGTCCGCGAGAGACGTGAAGGTCACGTTAACAGGCGGTTGTCTTCGAGATTCTTCGAAAAAAGAAGACGAATCGAAACTTCTTTCTTCGATTGGGGTGCCCACGTCTTTGAGAATTGACTTTCTCGGCGACGAACGACAACAAGCGGAAAGAGGAGGAGGAGGAAACGTAATAACGATTAAGCTGAAAAGAAAGGCGACGTACGACATCGAAAACGCCAAAGGTTTGGTGTGCGACGGCGTTTTGCGGGTGGTCGTGCCGAAAATAACTTTGCCGAAGGTCGACGTCAAGGTTGCCTCCGGCGAAGCGGAGCGTCCTCCGGCGGAGGAAAGCGAAGTAACGCTAAAATTTGCCGTGGCGGGGTATTCGAGTTCTGATATTTCTGTCGAGTTGGATGCCGAGAGAGAAAGGTTGAAGATTTTTGGGGAGCTCAAAGATAAGTCGAGCGAGTTTGAACGCGTGGTGCCAGTACCGAGAGGGTTGCGCGCCGAGCACGTGACTTTGTGCGCGGTGGAGAACGGCGTGCTCGAACTCCGTTTGCGAGACCCGCTGGCAATTGAGAAGCGGATCGTGCCGGTATTGAGCACGTCGCCTCCGCCTCTGCCATCTCCACCGTCTCAAGAAGTGGCGGCGCAAGTCAATCAACCGATGATGACTACCACCACCATCACGGGCAGCGGAGAAGAAGAGAAGAAACCGACGGAACAACAAGACAACCGCGTGGTGTTAATGAAGACGGAAGTTCCCGGGTATTCCGCCAAAGACATCGAGTGCTGCATAAACGTCGATCGCACGATCGAAGCAAAAAGAAGCAACGGAAGAGGCGTCAAAATCGGCATCCCGAACTCAATCAACGTTGACTCCATCAAAGCGTACTGCGAACACGGCATCTTCCAAGTCCTCGGTGAAACCGAACCGCCCTTCACGCCGCGCGCGGTTGCGGTCGATATCGCCGGTCCGAGCGAAGACGCCGAGAAGCAAAAAATGCTCAAACAGTTGGAAGACACGATGGTCGAAGAAGACCAGGAAGAAGAAGAAAACGACGCCGTGCTCGTGAACAAGAAAGAAGGCGTCGAGGAAGAGAAGAAGACGAGCGCTTAAGCGCTCGTCGAGAGAGATACAAAAGAGAGACGCGTACTCATCTCGTCGCGCGATGAAAATCGCAAAAACGAGAACACAGAGAGAGAGGAAAAGTACTGGACAGACCTTATAAATAAAAGAACAACCTTAACAACAGTTGAACGCATACTCGAGTACTACTAAAAGAATGTTTCGTCGCGCGTCCTCGTCTTCGCTCTCGATCTTTTCCAGACGAGCGGTGTCTTCGATGGAGACTTGTTGTTCTTCATCTTCATCTTCTTTATCTTCTTCTTCTTCTTCTGTAAACGTCGGCGTTTTTAAGAATGTGTTTTTACCATCATCGACGTGTCTTTCGTTGCGGCAAGCGCAATCGAAATCATCGTCTTCTTTCGCGGAAGGAGGACGATTTGGTCGTGCTTTGAACACGACGGCAGCGACGAAAGAAGAAACCAGTAACAAAAGTCAAAACGAAATTGAAATGAAAGGCATCACTCTGAGAGGCCGCCCGATGTATTTGGACATGCAAGCGACCACCCCAGTGGATCCGAGAGTTTTAGACGCCATGTTGCCATATTTCGTGAGCTCGTACGGGAACCCGCACTCGCGAACGCATTATTTCGGGTGGGAGGCGGAAAATGCGAACGAAGAGGCGAGGAAGAACGTGGCAGATGTGATTGGAGCGACGGAGAAAGAGATTATTTTTACCAGTGGAGCGACGGAGTCGAATAACATGGCGATTAAAGGCATCGCGAATTTTTATAAGTCGGGAGGGAAGACGCACGTCATCACGACGCAAACGGAACACAAGTGCGTTTTGGATTCGTGCAGGCAGTTGCAACAAAACGGATTCGACGTGACGTATTTGCCGGTGAAAACGAACGGTTTGATCGATTTAGAGGAGTTGAAGAAAGCTATTCGCCCTGGGGAGACGTGTTTGGTATCGGTGATGGCGGTAAATAACGAAATCGGAGTCGTGCAGCCATTGAAGGAAATCGGGGAGATTTGTCGCGCGAATAAGGTGTTTTTTCACACGGATGCCGCGCAGGCGGTTGGTAAGATTCCCTTGGACGTGGACGAGATGAAAATTGATTGCATGTCAATCTCGGGGCACAAAATTTACGGCCCGAAAGGTGTCGGTGCCATTTACGTTCGAAGACGACCGAGGGTTAGAATGGAACCAATCATCAACGGTGGTGGTCAAGAGAGAGGTTTACGAAGCGGGACGTTACCGACGCCGTTATTGGTCGGGTTAGGCGAAGCCTGCAAAGTCGCTAAAGAGGAAATGGAATACGATCACAAACACGTCGAAAGGCTTTCCAAACGATTGTTGGACGGGTTGAAAGAACGCATTCCGTATTTAGTCGTAAACGGTGACGAGGAGCAAAGATACCCGGGTAACTTGAACGTATCGTTTGCATACGTTGAAGGTGAATCGTTATTGATGGGTTTAAAAGATTGCGCGGTTTCCTCTGGGTCGGCGTGTACGAGCGCGAGTTTGGAACCGAGTTACGTGTTGAGAGCGCTGGGCGTGGAAGAGGACATGGCGCACACGAGCATTAGATACGGAATCGGGAGATTCACCACGGAGGAAGAGGTGGACCGCGCGGTAGAGTTGACAGCAGAAGTCGTGGAAAAGTTGAGAGAGATGAGTCCGTTGTACGAGATGGTGCAAGAAGGGATTGACATTTCAAAGATCCAGTGGAGCTCTCATTAGCAAAACATTTCAACGCTCTATTATTAAAATACATATATCTAATATACAAACAACATAATCATCGATTCATCGATCTTGCGCATCGTTACTACTCAACACTTCAATCTCATACACCGATAACGTGTACGCGTCGAGCGAGAATGGTAAGCCTCGTTGCCTTATAATTTCGCGAGCGAGTTCTTCCACGTTGAAGTGACCGAGATATTGTTTTTTCATCGTCAGGAGCGCTTCCTCACCAAACGCGTCTTTTAAGGATTGAATGCTCGTTTCCGGGGCGACGACGTAATAGTAATCGTATTCCTTTTTGGATTTGTTGTTTTTATCGATGACTTTCATTGAATGAGTAAAACGTTCGGCGCTTTCTTGCGAGTGTTCTTTGATGGCGATTGATTTCATCGCATCTTTTCCCAGGAAAGCGTTTGGCGGAGGATACGTGCGCCAAAACGCAACCAACGCTTTAGCACCGCGGTTTCCGGATCCCACACCATCGGGATCGGTGGCAAATGAGGGAAGATCTAGAACTACCGACGATATTCGAGCTTGGTGCGCAAACCCGTAAAAGATGGTCACCGACGCGTTGAACGTCACCCAAACGAGCCAGAAGAGAGAGAATTTCACGCGCACTCCACCGCTCGTTTTATTCGTGTCCTTATCCTTAACCGCAACAGGGGTTTCGTTCTCGTATAATCGAGCAAGCTCATAGCTCGCAACTGTAAGCACGGGAAGCATCGCTGGAAGTAAAAATCTAGCCTCTTGGTGCGAAGAAATCGACAAAACGGCGATGGAAGCGAAAGACGAATACAAGATTGGTCGCAAACTTTGACTCGTCTCCGAACCGTTCTCCTTCGTGTTCTTTTTCTTCAACACCGTTTCTTTAATCAATTTCCACACGCACAGCGCATACGCCGGTCCAAAGAGAACGAAACCATTCAACATCAAATGCGTCAATCTAAAGTGCTCGCCGTGATGTTTGCCCGCGAATTTCACGTTGTACACCAACGCGTGCCACGGCGCGAAATAAAACTCCTCTTCTGTTCTCTCGTAATATTTCGCGTCCAATTTAGCTATTGCAGATGCAACCACCGCAAACGAAACCGCCACAATCGAACTTCGTCTCAGAAACTCCATCATCAGCTTTGGCGTTTGCAAAAATCGAAAGGACTCGAATACCATCAAAGGCGCGACAAAAATCGCAAACGTAAACCGTACGAAGATTCCCACGGCGATTAATGCGCCTCTAAGAACCAACACAACATCCTCTTTCAATCCCTCCTTCGCCGTTTTCTTCTCGTTACTTCTATATGTCGTCGTTGAATCCATCATCCCGATCAAAACCATCGCGAATATGGTCGCTTCCATCCCGTTTGAAAACGGTCTCGCGTGTATCACAAACATCGGCCAAGACGTCGCCAGTAAGAGTGGCAAGTATCGCACGGGCGACGATGTGTTCTGCGCCTTATCAGAGATTCGCTTTACAATCGTTATCGCGACAAAATCGACGATTAAAGAATATAACGTCATCATCGCTCTCGGCGCTGCGAACAGCCACCAAGTGCTGCTCCTCGTAGGGGAAATCTTGAGCCAAATCCGATACGGCACCGAAGCCATCAAAGCGTGCGCGATGGAACTTCTCACCGGCATTTTCGCCGTAAACTCCCACGGAATGTGCGTCAACTCTTTCACCGTCGTCGTCGATTGTGTTTCGTCTGTTTCTCCGCCTGATGAAAACACGTCTCTAAATGCCGGTTGGATGGATTGAAAGTGTTCGTCTGGGTGGACGTATCCCGTGCCGAACATTGCAGAAACGAATCGAAGCAAGACGAGGACGCAATGGAGAATAAGAAGCCTCGCGTTCGTCGGTTTGGTGATGGTGGTGGTGGTGGTCATTTTTATACAGCGCGGCGTGATAGTATTGCACGTATGAGTGAAGAAAAGAGTTGTTGTCGACCACTAAATGGAAAAAAGCAGTGAACAGCTTCAAGAAGATATCAACTCTTCAAACCGTCCAAGCGCTCGTCGCCCATCATCTTCCGATCGAACCCGTCGTCACCGTATCGATTCCCGAGCAAAACCCCGACTTTAATCTTTTTATCGTTCGATTGATGCACTTTTTCCAAGAACTCCGAGTATCCGTTCATGGTTTCTATGGATTTACTCTCCATCGCCGGACAGCGGTGTGCCGAGACGCGTTGGAGGAGAGGACAGTTTTGGAAGAGGTCGTGAGGCAGTCCGAGGAGTCGAGGGTTATCGTCTAAGAGGATCGTTTTTATTTTCGGTGGCAGGAAACTGTCCGGGATGGAGAGAAGGTTACACTTGGTCGCCGCGAACGAGGTTAAGCTTCGCCATTTTTCTTCGTTCTCACGGTCTTTCTCCTCGGAAGGTGTCGCCGTGGGAGTAGCATTAGGTGTTGAAGACGACGACGACTCCGCGCTCCTTCCTAATCGATCCAACCTCCCGTTCTCGCTCACGTCCACGTCTTCTAACATCTCCATCTTCCCGAGTTCCTCCAAGTTTACCTCTTTCAACATATTGCCTCTCAAATTTAAACTTTTCAGCTTCGTGCAGTGTTTCGTTAATAAGCGCCAATCGACCGTTTCGATCGCGTTCGCGTGTGCGTCCAACACTTTCAACTGTTTCAAATGTACGAAAAACGTGTCCAATGATTTCAACGTATTCTTCCCGAGGATTAATCGTTGCACGCTTTTGCCGATATCCACGAACACGCTGATAGGAATTTCCGCTATGCGGTTGTTCGTCACGTCTATCGTCTTTATTTTATTGTCCTTCGTCTGTATCATCTCAACTAACGAAGCGATGGGTTCCAGGGGAATCCGCGTTAACGAACAATCGCGGAGGGAAACGATGCCGGTGGAGTGCCAGTTTTGCACGCGCGTTTGGACGTTTTTTTTGGTGAGTTTATTAGTAGTATTAGTACTCCTCGAGGACGGTTGATCCTGCGGTGTAGAAGCGCAGCAACCCATCTCGGTGACGTGATGATGAAGAGGAAGATGCTGATGAGTTTTGTTGTGAGGAAATTTTATTACAACAGACTACGCGTTCAATGAAGAAGTACATGACTTCATTCTTCACATCTTCATTTAGACGAGCGTCTGTTCCTTTTCTTGTTCCGAGCAGCGTTGTCGTCGTCGTTATCTCGCGGGAAGTAGTCGTCTTCCTTGTCGTCTTCGTTGGATGTCATGTTCTTCTCGACGGTGGTCGCGGCAGCGGCTTTTTTCATCTCTTTGAACATCGCTTTCCTCTGTTTCTTGTGTTCCAACTTTTTCTTCCCGGCGCGAATGTCTCTCGAAACGTAGCCTTCTTTGTTGTCGACTCGGTCTCTTCTCGGGTTGTTCTCGCGCCCGTCCTTTCGCAACGGCTTGTACTTCTTTTCGTTTTTATCCGCCTCGAGATTTAACAACCACTTCGGGACGTCGCAGCCGCTGCGTTGCATCACTCGCGCGATGGAACGCACCGTGCCTCTTTTCGCGTCTTCTTCGGTGAAGAAAGTGACCGCGTTTCCAACTCGGCCGGCTCTTCCCGACCGTCCGATGCGATGGATGTACGCCGTGCTCGTTAACGGGAAATCAAAGTTGACGACGGTGCCTACGGCGGCGAAATCCATCCCTCTGGCCATCAAATCCGTGGCGCACAAGCAGTTCAGTTTGCCTATTCGGAACAGATCGACGATGGATTTGCGTTTCTTATCGGACATGTCCGAGTGAATTAACCCAACTTCGCCTAACGCACCTCCGGTTAACTCTTTCGCGACTTGGATGCATCGATCTTTACTCTGCGCAAAGATAATCAATGGCGTTTGAACGCCCTTTTGGACCATTTGCTTGACGGCTAAAATTTTCCCGCTCTCTTTGCCACAAAAGATGAGTTTTTGCGAAATGGATTCGTTGGCGGAGTTTCTTTCGCCGACGGTGAGACGAACGCAGTGATGCATGACGCTTCGCGCTAATCGCTCGGCGGTTTCCGGAAGCGTCGCGGAGAATAAAGCTTTGAGACATTTTTTCTTTTTGGTCGTCTTCGATGAGGGACTCTTTTTCTTTTTCTTTTTCTTTTTATCGTCGTCGTCGTTTGTATCGTCTGGATTATCGCACGCGTGCACGACGGCATCTATTTGCTCCACGAAACCCATCTCGAAGAGTTTATCGGCTTCGTCCAGGACTAAGAATTCAACCGCGTGCGTCGAAATTTTCTTTTGTCTTAAAAGCGACGCCAATCGTAACGGGGTAGAGATGAGAATGTCAACTTTATCGAAATCGTTCGCCGCGTTCGCTTTGGAGAGTTGCGTGACCCTGTGTTATATAAAGGAAAAGGGAAGAAGAGATTGTTAGTATACACGCACAAGAGAAAGAAACGAAAGAGAAGAAGAACAGAACGATATTTGTTGATCAGAGCTGCTATTCACTGTCGACTCTTTAGCGCCAACCGTTTCTTCAACTCGTAAAAATCACAAGCGTCCTCTCGTCGGATATCAAACACCAACGTCTGCTTCACATTTCTACACTCAGAAGAATACAGAGAGACACCTCACGAAACGCCTTTTAAATGGTCGTAAAAAAGACGTCACAGGTTTCAGTTCTTCTTCACTTCAACAACGAACAATGAATGCGATATAAAGAAAGACGCGTGAAAGAGGAAAGAAAGAAATCTCGCGCACCTCAATCCGTCGCTCAACAGAGTACAAATCCTGGTCGATTGCGTCGCCAACTCTTTCGTCGGCGCTAACAAAATCGCTCTCACCCCCCCATCTTTCCTCTTCCCGAGTCGCATAAATATAGGTAACAAAAAAGCGAGCGTCTTCCCGCTCCCAGTCGGCGCCACCGCCAACGTCTCCACGTCTCTCAGCATCATCGGTATCGCTTGTCGTTGAATCGGCGTCGGCTCGAGCCATTTGCACTCCTCTAATCGTGTAATCAAAGACTTCGAACATCCGTACGTGGTTTCTAAATCCTTAAAACTTTCCAAAGGTGCCGGTATCACGTTTCGCGAGTCGTCTCCTTTCACTTTAATCTTGTATTCTTTTCTGCGGATATTCGCCAGTTCCTCCTCCGTTTGGTGGTGACCATTCGAGTGCAAATTTGCCTTCTTCTTCTTCGCGTTTGCATTTTTCGCAAACATGGATATCTTTCGTTCGTCGTCGTTTACGTCGTCATCGCTACTTTCATCGTCATCGTCGTCATCATCATCATCAGAAGAGGACGAAGAAGAGGAGGAAGAAGACGCCTCCGACGATGAATTCTCTCTCGTTTCCGTCGTCGTTTTTTTCCCGCCGTCAAAACGCTTCCTCGATTTTGTTGCGAATTTCTCCAAGTCGTTCCCGAACCTCTTGTTGTTGAACTGCGCTAAATTCCCGCACAGATTGGCGAACGCTTTCGAGGCTTTCGAATGCACGAGATTGAGCGAGTTTGAGGACGTCGTTGGTTCGTGTGTTGTTGTTCCCATGGTGTTGTTGTGCAAAGCAGAAATGTGGCAAAAATACTTCCAGACGGAAGAGTCGTTTCTCTCTCGTTTTCCCAAAAAAACTCTCTTTGTTATGTTTTTGTTCTTGTTGCGATGATGTGTATGTCAGTGCATGCGATGATTTAGAACTACAAATGATGAGCTAATGTTGAGCACGCATGTGGTATTTCAAACCACTAGATTGACGATACCTCTTCTCGCAAACGTGGCATTCGTACGGTTTCTCGTTCGTGTGAGTACGCTTGTGGGTTTTCAAATTTTCAGATCGACTAAAACGCATCTCGCACACATCACACTCGTACGGCTTCTCGTTCGTGTGAATACGCATGTGGGTTTTCAAAGCACCAGATTGACGAAAAGCTTTCTCGCACACATCGCATGCATACGGTTTCTCGTTCGTGTGAATACGCATGTGCCTTTTCAAACTACTAGATTCACGAAAAGCTTTATCGCACACATCGCATTCATACGGTTTCTCGTTCGTGTGAATACGCATGTGGATTTTCAAACTACCAGATCGAGCAAAACGCTTCTCGCACACATCACATTCGTATGGTTTCTCGTTCGTGTGAATACGCACGTGCCTTTGCAAATCACCAGCTTGACGAAAGCACTTCTCGCACACATCACATTCGTACGGTTTCTCGTTCGCGTGAATACGCATGTGTACGGCCAAACCGGATGGATATCGAAACACCTTCTCGCAAAAATCGCACTCGTGCCCTCTCTTTCTCTTCACTCCTTTAGCGTCTTTCCGCGTCTGATTTTGCTCCACGACATCGTCACGTGGCA
>Ga0209505_1000140_pt1 | contig 60041 bp, 51 predicted proteins | sample COGITO_mtgs_1103_2_FD_184794 | JGI IMG/M metagenome (GOLD analysis project Ga0209505, IMG submission 184794) | Pelagic marine microbial communities from North Sea - COGITO_mtgs_110331 (SPAdes) (version 2) | ecosystem: Environmental > Aquatic > Marine > Epipelagic ... | reverse complement strand
CACTTCCCATTCCGAAATTAATGATAGTGATACCTTCAGCTGTCGCACATTGCATTGGTTTATCTAATCCGACTACTTCTACATTATGAAATTCAGCAAAAAAGTTGACGTAGTGTTTAAAATTGCAAAGGAGAATATATTCTCCAAAATTTTCTAATTTTTCACCCGTATATCGAGGTAACCAATTTTCTACTATCTCTTGCTTTGTTTTCATTCTTGAACTGTATTACTCTTTGTAAATTCTATGTTAAGTGTTTTATTACTTATTTAAATTCCATATTCTTTTGCATAAAACATCATCTGTTCAACAAAAGTCTGCGTGTTTTCAATTTTAATGTCAGAAATATTACCATTATCATCTTTAACAGTAACAAAAACAGGATTCACAAAGCCTCGATAAGGTGCAATATCTAGAGGTTTTACTCTTGATAATACTTCTTTGTGAACTGCTTGATCAACTTTCACACCATACGTTTCAACGAGTTTTTTACCCGCTTCATAGTCACCTTCTGATTTGATTCGTTGAATTTCCTTTAATAAGACACCAAAAAGCGTTCTTAATTTGTTGTAATCAGTTATGTTATAATATGTTTTATTATCTCTTGTGATTTTTTCAATGACATTTCCGTCTGCTCCTTTTTCAATAACCCATGACGCAACAAGTTGTCTATTTTGCATATGCTCTTCTTCTACATCTTTACCAATATCTAGTCGTTGTAATTGAGTCAGCATGCCATTTCTAATGTATCCATCATACTCTGCTTTTCCAACTTCTAAAGTTGTTATTAATCCCAACTCAATTAATTTCTGGTCGTATATGTAAAACAGTCCAACTAAGTCCGCACGTGCTTCTTCTAATGTGCTGGCATAGTTTTTTAAGGTTTCAGCTGGTTGTCCCACACCTTCATTAAGTTGACCAGAAGCATGCCCTACAACCTCATGTAATGCGGTATGTAATTTACCAGCAAGTTCTGCATGTTCTTTGGCCCTGTCAATTTCTTCTTGATCGTTTGAAAATTCTTGAAGAATTCCGCTACCTGATGCATTATTGTAGGCAGCGATTATATTCCCAAGACTTACAGATTTAGAGCCAATCTCCTGGCGAATCCAATCATTATTTGGAAGATTAACACCAATTGGTGTAGAAGGTGAGGCGTCACCTGATTCACTCGCTACCTGCACAACTTTGTAAGTTACACCCTTCACTTCTTTCTTTTTGTGTTCATCAAAAAGAGGGGAATTATCCTCAAACCATTGGACATTCTCTGTCACTACCTTCATCTGCTCTGAAGCTTCAAAATCAGTAATTTGAACAATACTTTCATAAGTAGCTCTTTTTCCTAACGCATCACCATATACTTCAATAAACCCGTTAATCCAATCAATATCTCCATCAGTAGACTGAGCCCAAAGTACATTGTATTCATCCCAGGTAGTTAAATCTCCGGTATTGTAGAATTCAATTAATTTTTCAATTGCTATTTTTTGTTTATCATTTTCAGCAACACCAGCAGCTTTACTCAACCAAAATGTAATTTGATCAATTGCTTTACCATACTTGCCTCCAGACTTCCAAATTTCTTCGAAAGCTTCTCCGTCTTTAAGTATCATTGTAGAATTGTGACCATATTCAACGGGATGTTTCGCAGATTTGTCAATTTTAGCAGAATAATAATCCTCTACCATTTTTTGCGTGACACCTTCTCCATAAAAGCCATTGGCTGATGCTTGAATCATATCAACATCTGCATTTTTATTCTTTCGCTTCATCGCTTCAGTAGAGCTAAACATTACTTCAGTAGTTTCTTTCGAAATTGATGTTTTTGTCTGATCAATCAATGAATTGAAATAGACCCGTGAAAACTTAGGCATTAATTTATCCATCCCATAATGGTGATGTATCCCATTTGCAAACCAGACTTGTTTTGTATACGTCATGAAATTATTCCAGTCGTCACTATTCTGGTCACCATCAAATTTTTCCACAATACTTTCAAGCGCCTGTCTAATTTCGAGGTTATATGGATTGTTTTGATCGTATATAATGTCTCGACCCGCTAATCCTGCTTGTGATAAGAAGTAGACAAGTTTTTTTTGATCTAAAGATAAATTGTCAAAATCATTAATTTCATACCGTAAGACTTGAATGTCTGCAAATCGGTCAACTGTAACTGCAGAGAATTCTTTTTTCACTTCCGAAGTAGTTGAATCATTTTCAACTAATGTTTTATCGCCACCGCAAGACGCAACGATAAGAGCGAGTGAAATAATGGTAATAAAGGCTATTTTCTTAAACATAATTTTATTTTATGGCTTGAATATACTAAATCTGTTGAAGAATTCGACTTCGATTGATTTAAACTAGTTCTTTTTTTGCTTTGGCCGTTCCAATGCTGTTTGTGATAAAATCAATAGAATTTTTAGGAGAGCGAGATGGAGAGTATTCTCGACCGTAGAAAATAATTTGCAAATGCAATTTGTTCCATAATCTTTCAGGAAATATTTTTTTTGCGTCTATTTCTGTCAGTACAACATTCTTACCAGAGGTGACGCCCCAGCGAGTGAGCAGGCGATGGATGTGTGTGTCTACTGGAAATGCAGGGACGCCGAAAGCTTGGGCCATAACAACAGATGCTGTCTTATGGCCAACACCTGGTAATGCCTCGAGAGCCTCAAAAGAAGCTGGGACTTCACCGTTATGGAGATCGATGATCATTTCAGAAAGTGTAAAAATCGCTTGTGATTTCCTAGGTGAAAGTCCGCATGGACGAATAATTTCTTTTATTTCCGCTACACTGAGTTTAATCATGTCATAGGGGTTATCTGCAAGCTTGAAAAGTGCTGGTGTTACCAAATTCACACGTTTATCTGTGCATTGAGCAGATAATAATACCGAAATGAGCAATGTATATGAATCCTTATGATCTAAAGGAATTGGTGTTTCTGGGTAGAGTTTCTCCAATTCTTCAACAATATACTTTGCCTTTTCTTTTTTAGTCATTAGAATTTATTTTTTATTGATTCGGAAACCATTTCTCATAAAATGCATGAATTCTTTGAACTGTTTAATAGATGTGAATATTTTTTTGAATTCATTTGATTTAGTAGGTCGCGGATCAATTGGCTCCTTTTCTTGATGTAGTGGTAAAACATTCTTATTTTCTGAATTTTCCTTTTGATCAATTTGATTAATTACGCCCAACAGTTGATCCTCTTGTTTTGATAATTTGTCTGCCCTTTTAAAACGTTGTTCAGCAGCAGTTTTATAGCCCTTTTCCTCAAGTAAAAGACCTAGGTTATTATGAGCAATTGAATCGTCAGGATCTAAATTAACGGCTTTTTCGTAATCAACAATGGCTCCATCTAAGTCACCGAAACTTCTCTTAGCAAATGCACGGCAAGCATATCTAAATCCATATTCAGGTTGTAATTCAATTGCTAAATTTAAATCATCAAAACATTTCTGTTCTTCCTTGAGATGAAGATAAGCAACACCTCGATCTGAGAGAATGTCAAGATGATTAGGCGCAGCAACTAATGCTTTTGTAAAGATTAGAATTGACTCTTTCAATTTTCCGTCTTTAAAAAGCACGTGAGCTTTTTCGTGTTCTTTATTTGCAAACATTGTGTTAATTTTGCTTTATGAATGACAAAGATATATACTTTCCGCAATTTAGAAAATTGTCCAATGATAAGTTGTTTTATAAAGTGTTAAGCTCTCGAGAATTTATTGAAATTCAAGTTATTGGTTCGGTTATCAAAATTCATCAAATTAAGGCAGTTCAATATCCTGAGATTCTTAAAATCCAAGATTTACTTGATTTAGAAAGTAAATATTATAGGGTCATTTTTGAAGAAGAATACGAGGCTATGAAGTCGAAATTTGAAATGTAACTTAAATTCTATCCATATTTCTATCAAAAAATGAAACTTTTAGGCTGTAAATTATGAAAAAAGGAGTATTTTCAAAGTTATGTTTAAGTATTCTTTTTTTCTACTATTACTGATTGTTTTAAGTTCATGCTCTTTGAATTCGACCCAAGAGCAGTCGCTGAATAGCGCAAAAGTCTCATACATTAATTCTAAAAATAATGGTTCGGTAATGTCATATGTTGCATTTACTCTGCCAGAGGCTGTCGCTTATTATAAATCAAAAGGAGATAGTGTTTTTCAGAAGAGATTTGATCTTTCAAAAGAGCAATTATCAGAATTTATTCAAGATGGCAATATTAGTAAAGTTGTCAATGAAAGTCCAATAATTCATGTGAAATTTAATTTTATTAGCAATAATATAACCGATGGTGAATCAGAAGTTATTTATGCGATTTCTGAAAATGACGGTTCTTCTTGGTTTTTTGCAGAAGAGGTCGATTATAAAAACGATAAAATTATATCGGAAATAAAACAATTAATAAAAGGAGAATGAAAATACTACTATTAAGTTTGCTATGTTTCATTCATAGCTTTGGGAATTCTCAAGGATGGATACCAGCTGGTGGCAGGTCCATGTCAATGGCTAATGCTTCATCCACATTTACGGATGTTTGGGGATACCACAACAATCCCGGAGCTCTTGGCGCCATTGAAGAATTTAGTGCTGGATTGTCATATGAGAATAGATTTTTATCATCAGAATTACAAAATCAGGCTTTAGCTATTGCAATACCACTTAAAGTTGGGGTGATCTCGGTTGGCGCACATATGTATGGCTATTCTCAATTTCGTTCTTCAAAAGCGGGATTAGGTTATAGTATGAGATTATCAGATAAATTATTTGTAGGGGTTCAGCTAAACTACCAAGGATTGAAACTATCGAATAATTATGGTTCTTCAAGTTCAGTTTCTGCAGAAGCAGGAATTTACGCTAAAATTACCGATAAATGGAGCTTGGGAATTAGTACATTTAATATTGGCCGAGCAAAACTGTCAGATTTTGAAGATGATCGTTATTCAACGGTGATTAGATTTGGTAATTCCTACCAATTTTCAAAAAAATTATTAATTTCTGGTGAGTTTGAAAAAGATATGGATTACGACTTGAGAATAAAGGCAGGTGTTGACTATCAACTTGTTTCAAAATTTTATATAAGAGGTGGAATTGGCACAGCTCCGACTGATTTGACTTTTGGTTTTGGTTATCATTTTGATCAATTTCATATTGACTTGGGTAGTTCTTACGATAGGACCTTAGGCTGGTCTCCCCATTTTTCACTTTTATTTAAAGCGAAGAAGTAGTGTTGAAAGTGAAGTATATATTGTTTTTTGTAATGCTGGTCTCAGGGGCTCAGCTTTTTGGTCAACAAAAGGCGGATATAGTTCAGCAAAGAATAGAATTTATTTCTGAGCAATTAGAAGATGAAAATATTGATTTGACGGGATTGGTTGAACAATTATATTATTTTTATGATAACCCACTAAATTTGAATTCAGCAAATTCTGAATTACTTCATGAAATTGGTTTACTGACAGATTTGCAAATTAACGATGTTCTATTACACATCAGACTTTTCGGTAAATTCATTTCAATTTATGAATTGCAAGGTTTGAAGTATTGGGATATGAACACCATTCGCTTGGTACTTCCCTTTGTCCGAGTTGATGATAAATTAGATCAGTTACATGTAAGTTTAAAAGAAGCCATAAAGCAAGGGAAATTTGAAGCTTTTTTAAGATTTCAAACAATAAAGGAAGACAAATCGGGCTATGAGAATGTACCAGACTCAATATTGAATAATAGTAATTCTTTTTACCATGGTGATGCGAATCGCTATTATACTCGATTGCGATTTAATTACAGAACAAACCTTAGTATTGGTGTAACTGCAGAAAAAGACCCCGGAGAAGAATTTTTTAAAGGGCAGCAAAAGAATGGCTTTGATTTTTATTCAGCACACGCTTTCTATAAAGGAGGGAAATATTTGAAGACAGTTGCGCTTGGTGATTATCAAGTGCAAATTGGGCAGGGCTTAAATTTTTGGTCAGGATATGCTTTTGGAAAAAGTGCAGACGTTACAAATGTTAAGAAAACTGCAAACTCATTGAAGCCATACACTTCTGTTGATGAAACACGTTTTTTAAGAGGAGCTGCAGTTGAACTTGGGTATAAAAAAATCTCACTTACTACCTTTGCATCAATGAAAGGTGTTGATGGATCTATTATTCTAGATTCGTTAATTGAAGAGCAAGAATTCATTTCCAGCATCAATCTTAGTGGTTTACATCGAACAAATTCTGAGTTTTCAAAAAAGAATACGTTGCAAGAAATAATTATTGGTTCAAACCTTAGATATCAGAATAGAAATTTTCATTTCGGAATTGCTGCTATTTATCTCGGTTATGATAAGGATTTCTCGAAAGATACTACTTCTTATAATCGATTTGATTTCAGAGGAAAAAGTAATTTTAGTCTAAGTGCAGATTATAATTGGATTTATAAAAATTTCAATTTTTTTGGAGAAGTCTCTAGAGTATCTTACTCAGGAGGATTTGCGAATCTACATGGAGTCCTGTTTTCACTGGACAGGAAAGTTTCTATGAGTTTAATCTATAGGAATTATGCAAAAGATTATCAGACATTCTATAACGCCGGCTTTGCAGAAGGGAGTAAAACACAAAATGAAAATGGGCTCTATGCTGGACTGAAAGTAAATTGGTCGAGAGTCATTTTAACAAATGTCTATGTAGATGTATTTAAATTTCCTGGATTTAAATTTCAAGTTGATGGCCCGTCGATTGGTCATGAATTTATGCTTCAGCAAAGTTATCGAGCAAGTCGTAATTTTGAAGTTTATGTTCGATTTCGGGAACAGAATAAGCAAAAAAACAGCCGTAATTCAGATGGGACGATAACAGAATTGGAGGATATTCTTCAGAGAAATTATCGATTTAATCTGAGCTATAAAGTTTCTGAAAGTGTAAAGCTAAAGAGCAGAATAGAATATGTAACTATAAATCGATTGAGTGAAGAAAATGAAGATGGTATGATTATTACTCAAGATTTTATTTTCAAGCCAAAATCATCACCGATAAGTATATCAATGCGATACGCTCTGTTTGATACAGATAGTTACGATACTCGAATTTACACGTATGAGAATAATGCGTTATATGTGTTCTCAGTACCTTCTTATTATTATAGAGGAAGTCGAGCATATGCTATGATTCAATATAAATTCCTACATCGATTTGATATATGGTTTCGGTATGGGGTTAGCATTTTTGCAAATCGATCTTCTTTAGGTTCAGGTGCAGAAGAAATAGAGGGGAATACAAAAACAGATATTACAGTACAGTTGAGAATTAAGCTGTAGTTTTAAAAATCGATATCTAAATTAAATGCATTTTTTAATGAATGCAGATTCGGGTTTTTCCTCGCTAGGGCTTTAAATTTATCCTTTCCTGTTTGAAATTTCACTTCTTCGTCTGGCTTTTCAGAAATGGTCATCTCTATATTTATTTGATAATTTTTCAACTCTTTTCTTATGTATGAAATCAAGTCAGACAAAGTTGGTTTGATGTAATCTATTTGAATTTGATTGTCTACTTCCATAACATAAAGGTGCTCAGATTTTAATTTCGGATCTCTCTTAATCATAGCATTGTAAAACGTCTCTTTACCCTTTTCCTTCATTTGAAACGCAAACCGTTTCCAACGCATAATAAAATCATCATGCTGGTAGTCATTTCGAGGCATGTTGCTGATGTCTAATCCTTCAGAAGATTGAATTTCTTCTTTCTTCTGCATAATTTTATTTATGGAAAGATTAGAAGTGTTTAATTGCCCAGAAGGAGTTTTTAGAATTTTTGGTTCTACTTTTTCAGCAACTTTTTGTGGGGGAATACTGCTAGGCTTAACCGTTGCTTTTTTTACTTTTTTTCTTAAACCCTGATCAGGGAAGTCAATTAGTTTAACGGGATCCGTCAGGCTTTTTTTTTTTGGAACTCTAAGTTGATAGAGCACAATTGCATTAAAGCCATTTCGACCAAGAGTCGCTTATTTTTAGCGGATTTATAGTCAACGTCTGTTTGACTTAAAACACCCAATGCTCTTAGCAAATGATTGCTCTCTATATTTTTTGATTGTTCTATATATTGCTTTTGAACAGATTCACTTACCTCTAATAAGCTTGCTGTTCGAACATCTTTACAAACGAGTACGTTTCGATAATGCTCTGCAAGTCCAACGACAAAATTATGAAGATCAAAACCTTTATCAACTATTTCGTTTAAGAGTAGGAGAGAGGATGGGATATCTTCTTTTTGTCCACTTTCAACTATTCTGAAATAATAATCATAGTCAAGAATATTTAGATTTTCAATAACGCCATCGAATGTAATTGAATTCCCTGAAAACGTAACGATTTGGTCAAAGATTGATAAAGCATCTCTTAATGCCCCATCAGCTTTTTGAGCAATTATATGCAGAGCTTTGTCTTCAGCATTGATGCCTTCTTTCTCAGCAATGAATTTCAAATGGTTCGCAATGTCAGAAACCTTGATTCTATTAAAGTCAAAAATTTGACAGCGCGATAATATCGTCGGAATAATTTTGTGTTTCTCCGTTGTCGCAAGAATGAAAATAGCATGTTTTGGGGGCTCTTCAAGTGTCTTTAAAAAAGCATTAAAAGCCGAAGCTGAAAGCATGTGCACCTCATCAATAATGTAGATTTTATAATCGCCTAATTGGGGAGCAACACGAACCTGATCAATTAAATTACGAATATCGTCTACTGAGTTGTTGGATGCTGCATCTAATTCAAAAACGTTAAAAGATGACCCAGTGTTAAAAGATTCACATGATTCACATTTGTCGCAAGCTTCAATACTATCTGTTTTATTAAAACAATTTATTGTTTTGGCTAATATTCTTGCAGTACTTGTTTTACCAACACCACGAGAACCGCAAAATAGAAATGCTTGCGCTAAATGATCATTCTTAATTGCATTTTTCAGTGTAGATGCAATAGACTTTTGCCCCACCAATGTGTCAAAGGTACGTGGTCTATATTTTCTCGCTGAAACAACAAAATCACTCATGAAACAAAGTTAATTTTTTGAAATGAATAGTACGTTATTTTTCCCATTTTGTTAATAAAAGGGCAGTTTTCTTGAAAACTATGGCATATGAACAAGTATGCATGAAAGTCTAGATTAAATCACAGTAACAGATAAAATAAAGGCGTAAAATAAAAACGAGTGACTAATACTAATCAATCACTCGTTCAATTTTTTGTTTTATTAGTTTAACCTAGAATTTCAATATTGATAATACTATCTCCTTCAGTTATTGAATCAACAGTGTCAACACCTTCAATTACTTTCCCGAAACAAGTGTGCCCACCATCTAAATGTGCAGTATTGTCTCTAGAGTGGCATACAAAAAACTGTGAACCACCAGTGTTCTTTCCAGCGTGAGCCATAGATAAGACACCTCTTTCATGATGTTGCTTCTCACCTGTCGTTTCACAATCAATTTGGTATCCTGGTCCACCAGTTCCTGCCATTCCACTTTCACCATCTTTTGAATTGGGACACCCTCCTTGAATCACAAAGTTAGGCAATACTCGATGCCATTTTAAATCTTTGTAAAAACCATCATTAGCAAGCTTCACGAAGTTTGCAACTGTTAAAGGTGTTTCTTTGTCATAAAGCTCTACTTTCATATCGCCCTGATTTGTCTTAATTAATGCTTCCATTGTTGTATATTTTTTCCAAAGATACATTCTGTACATTATTATTCAAATTTTGAAACAGTTAAAGTATATTTGTGAATGCAAATATTTAAATTTCATCGAGACTATTTAAGCCAAATTAGTAAGCAGCAATTGAATTTAGTATATAATCAAGATGCTTATTTGCCGTTTCTTAATCATACATATTCTGCACCAAACTTTAATAAACAGCTTACTGATAAGAGTAGCTCATTTCGACAAGAAACTAGAAATATTTTAGTTGAAGCTTTGCTAGGACAGTATGAGAAAGTAGCAGAGAATGAATTAACAATGCTGAATATTGATTTACTTCTAGATGAAAATACTTTTACGATTACCACAGGACATCAATTATCTGTTTTTACTGGTCCTTTGTATTTTGTATTGAAAATTCTACACGCCATAAAACAATGTGAAGAATTGAAGAAAATTCATCCGAAGAATAAATTCGTTCCTGTTTATTGGATGGCGACGGAAGATCACGATTTCGAAGAAATTCAATCGCTCAACTTATTCACAAAAAAGATTACTTGGGAAGCATCACAAAAAGGTCCTGTTGGTCGGTTTAATTTAGATGGATTCACCGATTTTAAGAATGAGATAAAACAAATGTTTTCTAATCATCCTAATGGAGAAATTCATCAATTGATAGATGCGTATCAAGGAGACAATTTAACTGAAGCTACGCGAAATTTGGTTCATTTGTTATTTAAGAAATACGGGTTAATTATTATTGATGGCGATGATGCTAAACTAAAAAAAATATTTTCGCCGACCGTGAAAAAAGAATTGACTGAGCAGTTTTCATTCCATTTAGTGACAAAAACAAATAAAGAGCTTATAAATGTAGGGTATAAAATTCAAGTGAATCCCAGGGAAATAAATTTATTCTATATAAAAGATGGTTTGAGAGAACGCATAATTCTTGAGAATGGGAAGTATTCGGTAAGTGGTATAGCAAAATTTACGAAAGAAGAAATTCTTATTGAACTTGAAAAATTTCCAGAACGATTTTCTCCAAATGTTATTTTACGGCCCTTATATCAAGAAATGATATTACCTAATTTATGCTACATCGGTGGAGGTGGCGAAGTTTCGTATTGGTTGCAATTGAAAGCCGTTTTTGATGCTGTAGATTGTGTTTTCCCTCAAGTCGGAGTGCGCAATTCTGTGATTTGGATAGAATTGGCAATAGCGAAGAAGAAAGAGAAAATTGCATTACTGCTGGAAGACATATTTAAAACAAAAGATCAATTAAAGAAAGAATATGTTCAGAACAATTCAGATGAAGCACTTCATTTCAAAAATGTGGATGGAATTATTGAAGAATTGAAACTAGAAATCACTGATTTAATAGCTGGTGTAGATTCCTCTATGGTTGGATATTCAAGTGCTGAGAACGTTAAATTGCAAAAGCAAATTGAAGGAATTAAATCGAAGTTGATTAAAATTTCTAAATCAAAGCATGAGAGCGCAATGAAGACAATTGATCAGATTATCGATAAGTTATTTCCGAATGGTGGTTTGCAAGAAAGGACAACTAATTTCTTTTCCTTTTGTCCAGATGGTAATTATGCTGACAAATTAGATGCCTTGTATGATTGTATCAGTCCAGAAGAAAAGGATTTATTAATTCTTGAAGAATCATAATCAATTTGAAATATACGTCTTTTTTAATCGTTTGATAATCGACTATAAAACAATGCATAAAATACTACTCTTTCTATCGTTATTTTTATCCTCGTGTCTTTTTGGACAAGAGTATCATGTTGTCGGTATTTGCACTGACCAACGAGGATTTGCTTTGGACTTGGTTAAAGTTTATTCTAAAGATGCTTCACCAAAACTTGTATTTACAAATGAGAAAGGAGAGTTTGATCTTGTCTTTTCAAATGAAGGACTTGTCGAACTTGAATTACGATTTGGAAGTTTTATTGAAAAACGTATTGTAACGATTACAATTGCACGCACAAAACTTACGGATATTAAATTCCCTTTTCAGCAAGAACAAACTGTTGATGCACAGGGAAAAAGAGAAGATCCTTTCTCAATCGATTTTCTCCCTCCAGTAGATTGGCAAAATATACCAGGGGGAGGAATTGAAAAAGGACTTATTTATACGACCTCCGCTGTTTCAAATAATGAGCTAACCACTAATTACAATGTGCGTGGAGGTAGCTATGATGAGAATTTGGTTTATGTTAACGGATTCAATATTTATCGACCGTTTTTAACTCGCTCAGGTCAACAAGAAGGCATGAGTTTTTTGCATACGGCCTTGGTTGAATCTATTCAATTTTCAGGTGGTGGTTTTAATGCCGAATATGGAGATAAATTGAGTTCGGTACTAGATATTACATACAAAACACCTGATTCACTAGGAGGCTCCGCCATGGTCTCATTACTGGGTGTTGAGTCTCATATCGAGCACGCACCGAATGAAAGATTCAATTTTTTAGTAGGAGCAAGGTATCGATCCAATGGCTATTTTTTAAATGCCTTGCCCACAAAAGGAGCTTATAACCCTGTGTTTTGGGATGCTCAATTTGTTACGAACTATGCGATAAACGAAAAGCTAACTTGGTCAGTTTTAGGTCATTTTTCATCAAACAATTACAGATTTAAACCGGAAACTGCAGAAACAGATTTTGGAACAGCCAACGAAGCATTTTCATTTAGAGTTTATTTTGAGGGAGAAGAAGAGACAAAATTCACCTCGATGACAGGTGGAACTTCATTGAAGTGGAAGCCATCAAAACAAACAAACATTGATTTTTACGCAACTGTATTTAATACAATAGAACGAGAGTCATTTGATATTCTTGGAGAATATTTTATAAACGAATTGGAAACAGATCCCTCGAAGGAAGAATTCGGAGACTCCATTGCAACATTAGGAATTGGATCATTTCTGTCACATGCACGAAATGAATTAAATGCTACAATAGTTAATGTTTATCATAATGGAGATCATCAGTTGTTTAAAGGATTTAAAGATAATGAAAGGACTAAATTTCAGAGTCATCAATTGAAATGGGGTGTTAATTTTCAAATGGATTATTTCACTGATAAAATTAGTGAATGGAAACTTATTGATTCTGCAGGTTTTTCGATTCCTCAGTCCAATAATGATCAGATTACGCTTTTTGAATCATTAAAGAGTGACCTTGATTTGCAAGCACAAAGATATACAGGCTTTGTTCAATTAAATTCTGTTTGGTCTAAAAATCAGAAAAATAGAATTGTAAGTATAGAAAAAAAGTACAAGACGAAAGAAAAAGGGAAGTACACCAAATTATTTAGTGATACAATTTTAGAATCTCCATCCCGTTGGGCGTTAACAGTTGGTGCGAGGTCGGGTTATACAACTTCAAATAATGAGTTTTTCGTGACGCCGAGAGCATCATTGAAATATTACCCTCGTGTTTATATGGTAAAAAATGATAAAATCGTACGCCGAAATACAAATTTTCATTTGTCTTCAGGAATGTTTTACCAACCGCCTTTTTACCGAGAATTTAGAACATTTGATGGTCAACTCAATTTGGATGTGAAAGCACAAAAATCGGCTCATTTGGTTCTAGGAACAGATGTTTACTTTGGAATGTGGGATAGAGAAGTTCCATTCAAATTTACGGCAGAAGCATATTATAAGTACATGTGGGATGTAAACCCTTATGAAGTCGACAATGTGCGTATTCGTTATTATGCAGACAATGATGCTGTTGCTTATGCTTATGGCTTAGATTTGAATGTTCACGGACAGTTTATTGAAGGGGTAGAATCTTTTTTCAAGGTTGGATTCTTATCAACAAAAGAAGATTTGTTGAGTGATTATTATTACAACTTTTTGAATGCTGCTGGGGAAAAAATAGTCTTTGGTATTTCTGAAGATCAAACTGTAGTTGATAGTGTTAGGGTAGAGCCAGGGTTTATTCCTAGACCTACAGATCAATTTATGAATTTCGCAGCTTTAGTCCAAGATAGAATGCCAGGTTATGAAAGCTTTAGCGTGCAAATGGGTTTGCTATTCGGGTCTAGATTACCTTATGGACCACCTGACTTTGAGCACTACAAAGATACATTAAGAATTAAATCTTATTTCAGAGTAGATGTAGGAATGTCTTATGATTTCTTGTATAAAAAGAAAGTAAAGAAGTCATTCTGGAATAAAAATTTTACAGATGCAATTCTGACTTTCGAAGTGTTTAATCTACTTGGTATTAATAATGTTTTATCCAAGCAATGGGTTCAAGACACTCAAGGGAAGTTTTATTCTATTCCCAATTATTTGACATCACGCCGATTCAACCTTAAACTCATATTGAGATTTTGATTGGATAAAAAAACGTTGAATAAATTATCTATTAAATCGACTAATTTATCGATGAATGAGCAATAATTGATATTGAATCAGAATTTAGAGGGCGGAAGGAAGTTTAGACCAATTGGAGAACCTATGTTATTGGGGTTTAAGCCATAAAATAGAAATGTTAAATAGGTTTAAAAACTGGATAATTGTCGAATCAATTCCTTAAGTTTGCTACCACTAGACTTCCTCAGCATCTATGAATGTATTAAAAACTCTTTTTGTTTTTCTTGCTATAATTAACTATAGTACTTTCTCTGCACAGCAAGAGTATCGAATAAAAAAGAGTACTAATAAAGTACAAATCGATGGTGATCTCAAAGAAGAACAATGGATAAATGCCGAAGCATTAGGAAAATTCATTGTTCGGCGGCCTGTTTTTGGAGAACTTTCAAAGTACAAGACGGTCGTGAAAATGTACTATGATAATACAGCAGTATACATTGGTGCGGAAATGCATTATCAGAACGTTGATTCCATAAGTTATATCATGTCGCAGCGGGATGACCCAGGAAATGCAGATTGGTTTGGAGTAACTATTGATCCATATGCAAATAATATCTCGGCCTTTTCATTCGGGGTTACATCCACGGGGGTTGAAATAGATGCTTTGGCATCTTTAAATGACATGGATGATTCATGGAATGCAGTCTGGAGATCATCAGTTAAGCGGCAGTCTTTTGGATGGTCCGTTGAAATAAAGATTCCATATTCCGCCTTACGATTTCCAAACAAGAAAGTACAGAATTGGAATATAAATTTTTCTCGTCAAGTTAGAGCTGTTAGAGAGACTTCAGATTGGAATCCCATAAACCCAGAGATTTTTGGTGAAATAACACAATCGGGTAAATTGATAGGAATTGAGAATATTGAACCTCCGGTTCGATTGTCATTTACGCCTTATGCAACAGGTTATCTTGAGAATTCATTTGATGAAGCTTCGCAAAAGCAGACATGGAAAAATCGATTGACAGGTGGTTTAGACCTAAAATTGGGATTGAACGATGCCTTCACTTTGGATATGACGGTAGTTCCAGATTTCGGTCAGACAAGATCTGATAATCAAATACTAAATTTAAGTCCTTTTGAGGTGCGATTTTCAGAGAACAGACCTTTCTTCTTGGAAGGTACGGATCTCTTCTCTATTGGTAATATTTTTTATTCAAGGAGAATTGGTGGCAGTCCATTTAATCAATCAAATGTGTATGATGATCTAGACGAGTCAACTGGGGAGAGCGTTGTGATTAATCCGTCAGTGTCTCAATTGTTGAATGCTACGAAAATATCCGGGAGAACAAAAAGTGGACTCGGAATAGGGGTGTTTAATGCAGTTGAAGGTAGGTCAGAAGCAATAATAGAAAATTCTTTAGGAAATCAAAGAACTTTTGTGACAAATCCTTTAACCAATAAAAATATATTTGTTCTCTCTCAAAACTTAAAAAACAACAGTACAATTTCCTTAGCCAACACAAATGTTATTAGAGAAGGTAGCAATAGAGATGCGAACGTAACAGCTGGGGTCGCTAGTCTTTATACGTCTGGAGGAAATTATCGGATGAGGACAAATATTGCCTTATCGACAGTTTTTGATGATCAAGAAACTAATTTTGGACATAGAGCTTCAGTTAATTTTGATAAAGTAGCTGGAAAATGGCAATATGGAGTTAGATATAGTGAAGAAAGTGAGACCTATGATCCAAATGATTTGGGATTTATCCGAAATAATAACTCTAGAGGCTATGGTGCATCATTAGAGTGGAATGATTACAATGGAAGTAAACGATTCTTCCGAAGAAATGCAGAAATTTCTTGGTTTTATAACGAATTGTATCGCCCACAAAAATTTAGCTTTACAGATTTTTCTTTCCGATTAGGCGGTCTTCATAAGAAACAAATATACATGCGGCTATTCGCGCAAGTAAGTCCATTTGGATCAGTTGATCATTTTGAGACCAGACAATTTGGAAAGCCAGTAAAGTTTAATCCAAATGCACGGATGAGTTATTTCTTCACTTCAGACTATAGCAAACGATTTGCCTTGGATGGACGTTTAAGCTATACTCCTTTCTTTGGAACAGATCAGTATCGTTCTAGTTTCGTTTTAAGCCCACGAGTTAGAGTCTCTGATCGAATGAATTTTGTATTACGAAGTACTATTGATTTCAACATTCGTGGCTTTGGATACATATCAGGACAGGATCTAACTTATAGTGATGAGATTGTTTTAGGAGTAAGGGATCGAATTGATATTGAAAACACTATAACTTCAGAATTTATTTTCACGAAAAGAATGGGAATTGATTTGCAAATACGTCATTATTGGGCACAAGTAGAATATCAAAGCTTTCTTGCGTTAGAAGATGAAGGTGAGACTCGAGAGATAAACTATTTAGCACTAAACGATGAAGGTGAATCTGTGCATAATACAATTTTTAATGCGTTTACCATAGATATAAATTATCGTTGGGTTTTTTCTCCAGGAAGTGAGCTTCGAATTGTGTATAAGAATAATATTTTTAGTTCACAATCAATTGAAGAAACAAATTATTTTGGAGCTTTTAACACTTTATTTAATCAACCTCAAATCAATAGTATCTCAATGAAATTCTTGTTTTATATCGATGCACTTTATTTCAAACGCAAAGAAAAAAATAATCAGCAAGGTTAAATGGATATTATTTCCGATAAATAAAGGCTCTAATCGGCTTTACAAGAATAATTCGAATTTGTGATAAATAGAGATTTATCGGTTTAACATAACTGGCATTACCAACATTAAAATGTCCTCATTTTTGTTTGATTCTGATGGCATTAATAATCCTGCTCTGCTTGGTTCACTCATTTCTAATCTTACATCTGTTGTTTCAAGATTGTTTAACATTTCCATTAAGAAACGAGAGTTAAAACCAATTTCCATGTCTTCACCAGAATAATTACATGTGATGCGCTCGTTAGCTTCGCTAGAAAAGTCATGATCTTCTGCAGATAAAGAAAGTTCTGATCCCGCTAATTTCAATTGAATTTGGTGCGTCGTTTTATTCGAAAAAATAGAAACTCTTTTTACAGAACTTAAGAATTGTAATCTATCAATTGTTAACACATTTGGATTTTCTTTTGGAATGACAGCTTCATAATTTGGATATTTACCATCTATAAGTCTACAGACAAGTACGATGTTGCCAAACGTAAATACTGCATTGGAATCGTTGTATTCCAATTGTACTTCTTGATCATTAGAAACTGTTGCTTTTAGTATGTTCAACGGTTTTTTTGGGAGGATGAATGAAGAACTTCCTGTCGCTTGAGAATCGGTTCTTGTATATCGAACAAGCTTATGTGCGTCTGTAGCTACAAATGTTATACTTTCTGGAGAAAACTCACAAAAAACACCACTCATCACTGGACGTAAATCATCTACACCTGCAGCAAATAAAGTTTTATTGATTGCTGAAGAAATGATACTTCCAGTAATCTGGATTGAACTTGGATTTTCTAAAGTTGGTGTTTTTGGAAAATCATCTCCACTATATCCAACCATTTTTGATTTCCCATTATTGTATGCAATTTCAATAGAGAAATTATCCACATTAACAGAAAATGTACACGGTTGTTCTGGTAAGTTTTTCAATACGTCCAAAAGTAATTTTGCAGGGATACAGATTTTACCTTTTTCTTTTGATTCGACATCGAGTTGAGTACTGATTGTAGATTCTGCGTCTGAAGCCGAAACAGTCATTTGACCATTTTCAATTACAAATAAAAAATTATCAAGGATTGGTAAAGAGTTACTTGTACTTAATACTCCTGATATTTTTAGAAGTTGCTTTAATAGTGTTTCACTTGATATTACAAAATTCATTTCTAACGTTATTTGGACTATCAAAAATAATTAAAATCTCAATTAATTGGTATGCTAAGAAAGCTTCTTTTTGGGTGAGTTATCAACAAGTTATGAGTTTATTCTTCTTTCGGCTTTATACCGTCATGAGTTTTTAACATTGTTACATCCATCGGGAAGAAAATATGTCCGAGAAGTAAGGGGTTAAATACATAATATTGGCATTTTACAATTTGTCCATTCGGTAATTCCGCCCAGAAACGGTCTTGGTCAGAGTTCCTGTAAGACACTATGGATTCCATCTCAGTATTAATTTCGGTGTCTTCTTTTGCAATAATCCGAAAACACTTCACCCTTTTCTTAACATCAGTTATATCTGTAACATAAAGCTCTGCGAATGGAGTAGTATTCTTTAAGCTGTCTAGCTGAACAATATTTAATTCATAATTAGGCTTTTCAAAATGCACTTTTTTATAACTATTCAAATACCTAAAAATCATCGATGTATCTACATTTTGGAGTAATGTGTTTTGTTGATAAACCTTCATGTCAGCACCATTCTTTGTTACACTAAAACTACGTTGAGGTTCTTGAATGTTTTTCACTTCGATTTTAGAAATCTCATCTAACTCTAAACTGAAGATTTCGCTGCATAACCATTGTCGAGGGTCACCAAAGAAGCGAGGAGCAATTATTCCATAAACCCCTTTTATTTTCATAATTACTGGATATGCACTCTTCCCATCTTTTTTAGAGTCGAGCTGCATTATTTGGCCGTAATGATCTTGTGATGCTGGTCCAATGTACCATGTTTTTGACCATTCTCCATTTTGAAAAATTTCAACTTTTATATGTTGCGTGGCCATTTGTGCTTTTGAGTTCTCATGAGAACCATCCGGCAGATAGCCTTTAAATTCGATGTTTCGTAATGCATCTAATACAAATCCAGCACTTTCTTGATTAATACATCCTCCGTCCTTATCTGTCCAAGTAGCATCATTTTTCCTGAGTTCGAATGTATAACCTTGTGGATCAGTAATAATAACTTTACTGATCGTTTCAACTTCTTTGATCGCAAACTCGATAAGTTCAGTGTCAGATTGCCCCTTACTCGCATTTAAGTCAATAACGAACCAAATCAAAACAGCTAAGACTCCAATTCCAAGAATAAGTTTAATTACTTTTTTCATACCTTAATTTGAATATTTTTTCCTTCTTCTATATGTAATAAGCAAAGACAATAATAGAATCAAAATAACAGGCAAAGCTATGTTTAGAATTCTGAAGAATCCAGCACTGGCGATTACTTTTTCTTTGTCTATTTCATGAATATCAATTTGTCTGCTTCTAATGTCAAGAACAGAATTGTCTCCCATCATATAATCGGTCATGTTTTGAAAGAATTCTTGATTCCCAAAGAAATGTGAAATTTTAAGATTAATTAAATCTTGACTAAATTGCAAATCGTTATTTTTCTTTGGTCTATATTGATAAGTGCTTCCTGTTTGACTTAGAATTGAATCATACTCATTGGCAAGAAAACGACCATTTCCTATAAGAATCACTTTACCTTCGGCGTTACTTTTGTCGAGGTATTTTATTTCTTTGCTTTTTGCAAAAGCATCAACGATTCTGTTTCTGAAATGGGATTTAAACATACCTTCAGCAAGTCCAGCGATGCATATTTTATTATTTTCATTTTCTGGATCAGCAACCAATTCTGGTGTTTTCCCATAATTCTTATACATACCTAAATTCAAAACCGGAGCCATTCCTGTAACCGTTGCATTTGTACTAGATGTCAGTATTGGTGTTAAAGCTATATCTGGATTATTACCAACAAATTGTATTTCGCTTGTGTACTCCAAAGAAATAGGCTCTACATTACGTGTAATTGGATGCGAAGTAGTCGTTGCCATCACATGATAAAACCATGGGATCATTGATTGTTCGGCATATGGAACTTGCATTGGAGCAGAGCGAACATCCATCACATATTTGTCATTCACTGTTAAGCCATAATCAAAGAGCATTTTGTCTAAACGAAGAGATGGGTATCGGGTCGTATGAGCGCTACCTGTCTGTCTCAAGGAGTCTTCATTGAAATAGAGTTCATCGATAAAGCACATAAGTCGCCCTCCTTTCATTAAGAATTGATCAATAATGTATAAATCCTTATTGCTGAATGTAGTTCTTGGTCTAGGGATAATTAGTCCATCTATACCATCTAATGCTGCGATTGAATCATTTAATGTGATGTCTGTAATGGAGAAATAAGGAGAAATCAAAGCACGAACACGCTGCGTGTCTGGGAAAGTTAATTCTCCATGACCATGTAAAAATGCAATTCTTTTCTTTTTCTCTTGTGTTGCTCTTCGCAGTGAGCTAATTAACATGTATTCAAGATTGTTGATAGAATTTTGAATAACCCCTGTTAAGTTATTTAATTGATAAGGTCTTCCAGATTTTGACCCCGGAAGTAGTTGAATACTTTGAACTGAAGAGCCACCATATTCAATAATAGCACCTGGCCAAATCATCATTTGACTTTGTGCTCCATCCTTCATATAGACCATATCCATTGGGAGGATTCCTTTACCGTCTGCAAATATAGATTGAAATAATTCTTGTTGTTCACCTTCTGTACCAACATTAGGATCAATGAACTGGTACTCAATTTTGTTGCCAGTAATCTCTCTAAATTCAATCAATTTATCTTCAATGGCATTTTTAAAGTGCTTGATTTCTGCAGGTAAATTTCCTTCCAGGTAGATTTTTAAATTGAGCCGAGTTGAAAAGTTTTCAGAATTCTCAAGAAATTCAATCGTTCCTTCCGCCAGTGAGTATCTATTATCAGCGGTCATGTCAAAACGTTTGTAGACGAAAGAGCTGATAACGTTAATCAATACAATTCCGAGAATAACAATCGATAAAAACGTCCAATTGTATAGACCTTTCAAAATATTTTTCTTTTCACCCATATTATTTTTTTAGTGATTTAATCACTGTCAATGCAGCATAGATGAACAGTACTATAATAGAGAGGAAATAAATTACATTCTTAGTATCGATTAATCCACGTTTTATTCCATTGTAATGATAATCCATACCGAAATATTGAAAAACAGCATCAAAATCTCCCATTAAATTGTAAGAGCCTAAAAGTGCAATCCCACCAAAACCAGGCATTAAAATCCAGGAGAAAAACAAAGCGAGAATGAAAGCAACGATTTGACTATTAGTTAAGGATGACGTGAATATTCCAATAGCAACAAATGAGGATCCAATCAGAATTAATCCTAAGTAAGAAGTTATTGTTGCACCATGATCAAATGTATCCGGTTCCAAAGCCAGCTGAGTCATGGAATAATAATAAATGAACGTTGGTAAAATTGCAATGAGCATCAAAGTCACACTGGCAAAATACTTAGCAAGTAAAATTTGAATGTCAGAAATCGGCCGAGTAAAAAGTAGTTCTATTGTTCCTGTTCTTCTTTCTTCGGCAATTGATCTCATTGTAATCGCTGGAATAAGGATTAAGAAAATCATAGGTGAAGAATTGAAAAATGGAATTAAGTCAGCTTCAGTTCCTTCCAAAAGATTGGCGTCAGTAGACGCTACCCAATGCATAATGCCCGATGCGATGAGGTATATCAAGATAAAAACATATCCGATGACTGAACTTAAAAAACTTTGTACTTCTTTAAAGTAAAGTGCTTTCATTTGCTGGTTTGAAAATTGTAAACTATTTGTATCAAAAATACTATTTCATTTTGAATGAACAACTCTAAATACTTGAAGTAGTTACTTCTTTTAGTGAAGTGCAACTATTGTTATTTCATATTTTAAACTTCAACGCTTTTTTTCAACGATGATTTTTCATGACAGTCTCTTTTTGTATTGATTCATCTATTTCTTGTGTTTAGTAAATCTCAAACTTAACTCAAGGCAAATCTCAATTTGTTCTGTAAGCTTTAGAATATGGGGTGTATTCTTTTGCATTCTCATCACATTTACGATGATCGCTATATTCTTCTCGAACATTATCAATTAGTTCGCGTTCGGATATTTCTTGTTGAAAATCAATATTCAAGCGTCTAAATTAGCTGCAGTTAGAGATTGATAAACGCGAATAGTAAGGCGAATAAAATCTCTATTTATTAATAATTAACCTTTTATAGATGAAAATTTTACCATTGAAAAACGCTGTACTTCTCTTTCTTATTATTTTAAACTCTTGGAGCTATTCTCAAAAACCGACCAATTACACTTTGGGTTTGAATAGTTCTTCTTGCCTTATGAATGATGACAAAATCATCTTAAATTCAATTTCCGTAGAGCCAGGAGTTCAGTTTAATGATCGCTGGTATATTAATTTGAGCCTCGGCTATATTCAAAACTCAAATTCTTATCATCCAGATTGTAGAAAATTTAGAGGAATCATCAATTCATTATCTGTTTCAATGCGACTATTAAAGCCTGAGTATAAACTAAGCCCACTTATTAATATTGCTATTGGAAATGTAATTTACTCAAATGCAAGAGGATCAGAAGTAGGAACTGATCTTGTTCAATGCAGAAATAGCCAGAGCATGAATCATGAACGCATGGGTACTTTTAATAGATTCCGATATTTCGCCAAAATGAAATATATGCTCGATATTCGCCTAATGGACTTTAACGTTAGATTAGGTCCAACTTATAACGTATCAGTTGTAAATGTTTTTAATCGACAAAATAAGGAATATTTCAATCAAACATTACATGGATTGGGCATTGAAGTTGGAGTGGTTTATAATCTGAGTACGAGAATTGCACAAAAATTAAAACTTATAAGCAAGAAATAGACAATTGATTTATTCTGCCATCAATTTATCTATGGCAAAGTGTCGAATAAACCTCGATTTGTTAATATTGAATAGGAATGAAATCGTGGTTAACGATAAGAATATTACTTTTCAAACCCATCGAAATATGCTTCCACGCTCCACGCTTCAGGTTTTTCAGCAAACCAAGGCTTGATTTTAGGCCAAACAGCTCCGAAGGTTTCTGAATTCCTATATAGATCTAAATCGCTTTGAGATTCCCAATGACTATAAGTCATTAAGGTAGTTGGGGATTGAATATCTTGGTATAATTTCATGCCTTTACAGCCGGGAAAAGAATTTACGTTGTGTTTAATAGTGTCAAAAAAGGAAAGAAAATCATCGACCTTATCTATTTTGAATTCTAGCTTTACAATACGTGTAATCATGAAAATAAGTCGTCAATGGTTTGTTTTGACCCTTTTGGTGTAAATTCTACACGAACAATATCATTTTCATGAAGTCCGAAAAGTTGTTCAGCACCTCCATTAGTCTTGCTTGCACCACGATTTATTGCGATTTCTAATAAATTATTTTCATTAAAAATCGCAACTTTCTCCCCAGGAGGAACTTCGTTATATGACAAAGAAATTACGTCAATAAAATAATCTTTCTTCTTAAATCGAATAATGAAAGGGGTATCTTTTCCATATCGATCAAATAAGTCTTTATGAATGTTTGTTATCGCATTTCCATAACTATCACAGTGAATAACATGTCCTTTAATCAGATTGTTTTCAGAAACTGCGACAGGTGAAAATGCGTTTTTATAATCTTCATGAGGGGAGGCGATATCTTTAATTTTGTCTCCATTTAAGATACGTGCAGCAACTACTAGCAACATGTTTTTAGTCGGGAATTTGAATAGATTTGGATGAGACATTACGTCGTCTATTCTCCAAAATGAATCAGGCTTATTCTGTTTAAGTAAAACTCCAAAAAAGCCATTGTCATTCGATATGAAATATTGTTTTTTATAAACAAGTATAGAAGGGAAACTGCCATCGTTTCCACTAAAATTAACAATTGGTTCGCTATCTACCCCAATTACATGAACCGTACCATCAGGAAAATCTTTAAAACATGATGAAACATGATAAGCCGCCTCAGCAACATCAAACGGGCGAACATTGTGTGTGATATCGACAATATTCACCGGATTGACTGATTTTAGTATCGTTCCTTTTAAGGAGGCGACATAGTGATCATTAAGACCCATATCAGTTGTTAATGTAATTATCCCCATTGTTGAAAAATCAGCTTTCTTATCGATTAAAAATCCCTAAAATGTTCTACTTTTGTATCAAAAATAAGGTTAATTCAGGGATAATTGTTGTCCCAAAATAAAAAAGTATATTGTTAGATAGAAAGATTGCTATAAAAGGTCTCAACCCAGCTGAATTGTTTGGAGTTCGAAACGCGAAATTAAAATTCATCAAATCATTTTTCCCAAAATTAAAAATAATTGCTCGCGGGAATATTTTAACCATTACAGGTGACGAAATTGAAATGACTCGATTTGAAGAAAAGTTTGACTTAATTTTAAGACACTTTCATAAATTTAACGGGCTTACTGAAAATAACATTGAAAACCTGATGATGGACGATGGAGGGAAAATGTTGGTGTCAGAAAAAACTGGTGACATTATTATTCATGGCAATCATGGAGCAAAGATAATCCCAAAAACAGTTAATCAACGTAAGTTGGCGACTTTAGCTTCCAAAAAAGACATGGTATTCGCCGTTGGCCCTGCAGGTACGGGTAAAACATACATTGCCGTGGCCCTTGCCGTTAAGGCATTGAAAGAAAAGGAAGTAAAACGAATTATATTAACTAGGCCAGCGGTCGAAGCAGGGGAGAATCTCGGGTTCTTACCTGGTGACTTAAAAGAAAAACTTGATCCATATATGATGCCATTGTATGATGCATTGAGGGATATGATTCCTGCTGAAAAACTAGCGGATATGATTGAATTTGGAATAATAGAAATAGCACCATTGGCTTTTATGCGTGGAAGAACATTAGATAAAGCTTTTGTTATTCTTGACGAAGCACAGAATTCTACACGAATGCAAATGAAGATGTTTTTGACACGAATGGGAATGACTGCTAAATTTATTATCACAGGTGATATGTCACAAGTTGATTTACCGTACCGTCAGAAGTCGGGTTTGGCATTTGCATTAGATGCATTGTCAGAAGTAGATGAAATTGGTATAGTAAGAATGGGGAAATCAGATGTAGTTCGTCATAAATTAGTTAAGAAAGTGATTGCTGCATTTGAAAAGGCAGAGGATAAAGATGCTATAAATAAACAGGAAAAATCAAAGTAATGAGTCAGGCAATTATTGAGAGTAAGTTCAAATTTAAAGGACAGATTAACGAATACAATGGTAAGGTAAGAGATGTTTATACGCTGGACAATGGTTTAGTGGTTATGGTTGCATCTGATAGAATTTCGGCATTTGACCATATTCTTCCAAAGGGAATTCCTTTTAAAGGACAAGTGCTTAATCAAGTAGCTACAATGTTTTTGAAGGCTACTGAAGATATTGTTCCAAATTGGTTATTAGCAACACCTGATCCTTCTGTTGCAATTGGTTATGCCTGCGAGCCTATTCGAGTGGAAATGGTTATCCGAGGCTATATGTCTGGACATGCGGCGAGAGAGTATAAGGCAGGAAAGAGAGAGTTGTGCGGTGTTCCAATGCCTGAAGGTATGGTAGAGAATGATCGATTTCCTGTGCCAATTATCACACCTGCTACAAAAGCTGAAGAAGGACATGATGAAGATATTTCAAGAGAGGATATTATTTCACAAGGGATAGTTCCTGAAGATATTTATTTGAAACTAGAAGAATATACGCGAGCATTATTTCAACGCGGAACAGAAATTGCCGCAGAGGAAGGGTTAATTCTAGTGGATACAAAATATGAGTTTGGCATCCGAAACGGAGAGGTAATATTGATTGACGAAATTCATACGCCAGATTCTTCGCGTTATTTTTACAAAGAAGGCTATGAGGATCGTCAAGCTGCAGGAGAAAATCAAAAACAACTTTCAAAAGAATTTGTTCGACAATGGTTAATTGAAAATGATTTTCAAGGCCTTGATGAGCAATTGATGCCAATTATGCCAGATGAATTTGTGAAAGTTGTTACAGATAGATACATTGAATTGTACGAGAAAATTACTGGAAAATCCTTCGTAAAATCAGATACAGATAATATTTCGGCAAGAATACAATCTAACGTTGATGCTTATCTAGAAGGAGTTACAGAGAAATATTAATATCAATTTTTTCCATCTCCTTTGAAAAGCGATTTCTCTGAAAGTTGCTCTACTGTATAAATACAGCGTTGATCGATTTATGCCTTGTCAAGATTTGAAGATAGATGATTTTTATCCTACCCATGAAGCCGATAAATGGTTGTTTTGTCTTTTGATCTCTCCAGATATAGCAAACACCCTTGAACTTATTAAGGTTTCTTTACGACAATCTCACCAGTTACGTAAAAGTTACGTTCTTTTTCGGAACCATCTGAATTGTAAGTAATTTCCCAACCTTCGAGTTTTCCTTTGATATACGTTCTTTTCATCGTAAGTTTTCCTTGTTTATCAAAGAACTGCTCAATCCCTTCTTTTGATCCATTTTTAAAGATTGTAATCATGGATCGTTGATTATTTTCCCAATTCGTTTTAAAAACTCCGTCTTTGACTCCATTTTTATAGTCACAAATGACACTGGTATCTCCGGTTTCGTATAACCACACTTTTTGTTCTTGAGAAAAATTCATGGCATCGATGTGCTTATATATTTCATCTGCCAATACTTGATGACCTCCTGCGTTTAAATGTGGATCTAACACAAACCTGTGCTTATCATTGATTTTCCCGGTAAAGTCAATGTAGCTCAATCTATCATGTAAAGAAGAAGCATATTCCAGATCTAAAAGATTTTTAACGTCCGTAATGAACGCATTATTGGATCGTTCAGCTTCCATGTTGAAGAGAATTATTTTCGCACTCGCGGGTATTTTTTTTGATGATTTTAAAATCGACAGAAAAGCTTTCGCTGGGGTAACCACCTTTTCTTTCTTTTTAATCCCTGTTGATTTCTGTGCGATATACTTTTTCTTTTCACCTAAATAACCAGGGATGTTAAGCACATGTTTTAAAAAATAATATTGATTCCGTTCTAGATGTAATTCTGATGCAGTATTATATGTTTCCTCAGAGGACACGTGCAATTCATTTAACCCTCGCACCCAATTTTTGTTTTCCGTATAATCATTCGGACAATATTGAATAATTACATACTCAACACTATCTGTTTTAAACTTTTCAAGTGATGTTATTTCTCTCGCTGTTCCATAGGAGGAAATTGCCGTATTAAGAATTTTAACTCCTATTTTTCTCTCAAGTATGGAAGCATAAGTTGCGTCTTGTTCAACACCCCAACCCATAGAGTATGAATCGCCTAACACAAGAATTTTTGGGTAACTGAGCGATTCTTCATCGTCTCGAACTCCTTTTCTGTTAACGTGATATGTAGTGCTGAATTCTAGGTTTTCATACTTAAATGTTCCTGGCCGAAGTGTATAGAATAAAGTTGAGTCGTATTGAGCATATTCAGGATTTTGTTGAATGATATTGCAATGTCGTTCATGGTAATAACTTCTCAACGCTGGTAATAACCATTTGGGCGCACTCCTCGGATCGTTCAATTTCGTATTCAGATACCACTCTAGTCCTCCAAGTACAACAAAAAGAATAATCAGGTTATAAGCGATTATTTTCCATTTTTTTTTCAAAAAAAATCATAAAATTAAATTATCAATCTTTAAAAATCAGTTTTCACATTTTCAGTTTACCCTAATTTATTCGCTTTATCTCTTGCGGTAGCCATAACTTTGTCGGCTTGTTTTTGACCTTCAGCCTCAACATCTTTTGCTTTCTTATCAGCAGTTGATATCAATTTTTTACCTGCTTCTTGTGCGATTCGCTTTTTAATTGGGTTTGATCCCGCATTCTTAACCAAATCTTTTGCTTGTTTGTCAGCTTCAGCTCTTAGTGCGTCGCCCGCTTTTTTTGCCTCAACAACGATTTTATCTGCCTCTTTCTGGGCATCAGCTAAAATTTTCTGTTTTTGCTTTTCAAGTTCTTCTTTTGCATTGTCAACTTGTTCATTAATTACGTTGCTAACAGAATCCTTTATAGTTTCGGTTACATTTTCAATCAAATTATCTTTGAAATCTCCGGTTGCTTTTAAAATTGACTCTTTAAAATCGGTTGTAATTTTCGGATTAGAGATGTCACCAATCATTTTCACATTGACAGGTATTATTGCTGGTAAACTTCCTACGTTCAAATTTGGAATTAGAGAATTTAATTTACTCATGGCGGCCTCAACCTCTTTAATCATTGAAGCTGGAATTTCCTCTTTTGGAACATTCATTTTCATGGTATAATCCATTTTTTGATCCAAGGTTGTGAAACCTGAAACTTCGGAACCTATTTTCCCGAGTTTAACATCAAAAGGACTTGTTTTTATTTTACCATCCTCAACTGTGAAATTCGTCTTGAAATTCTTAATAGTTTGAGATGAAAGACTTTTAAGCTTAGTTACACTTTCAATTTTGTCAAACAGTTTTACACCTTCTAATGAAATGCTGTTTGATCTCATATCACCAACACTGCTCAAACTAGAAAGGATTGGCTCAAAACCAGCAGTCAAATCTGTAGACATATCAAAATTAGATGAAATCCTTCCTCGTGCATATTTAGTAATAGGAGCCAGCGTTTCAATAGTATTAAAATTCACGGCCAATTCATGGATGTCAATATTCTTTAAAGTATATCCGAAATTCATTTTAGGCTTTGAATGATTTTGAGTATTGTAATCTCCTGTTAAACCAATAGACCCGCCCATTGCATTTAAAGTCAAATTCTCCAAAGTTGCAATCTCATCCTTTAAATGGACATTTCCATCAACTGATTTTATACTTAATCCATCGTATTTGATTGCATCTATACTGGTGTTTAAATTAAAATCAATATTTCGAGGGACTAGGACTGGTTCTCCACCATCTGCTGTTGTTGTTGACTGAGAATTACCCTCAGTTGTTTCGCTAGTTAATTCACTGGCAGGCACTAGCTCATCTAAATCGAGATAATTGCTATGGTATGTGAAGTCACCCTTTAATACTTCATCTCGTAGAGCATACCCAAGGTAATTGTCAATCTGACCGTTTATAGCGAAATCAGATTTCCCCATTTTTGCCTTTAGCTCATTCATTTCAAGATTTTGGGGAGAGAATGTGAATTTCATAGTTTCTATATCGACCTCATTTGGCAAGTCAGGAGACTTGTAAAGCATTTCCGAAAGAATTAGTTGACCTTTTGCCGTAAATTTCTCAAAGTCATTGTTCTCCAAATCGCTCATGTCACCTTTGATTTTGACATCAGCATCAAGAATTCCAGAATAAGATTCTCCTTTCGCCATGGGAACGAAATCTTTTAAAGTAGCAAGGTTGAGATTCGCTAAAATTTTAGCATCAATATTTGGGTCAGTAATTAAACGTTTCATTAATAACTTTGCATCAATTGTGTTTTCCGAAAGATTCGCATGGAATTTTGGAACTGAAATTGTCATTAAGTCAACATTCGATCCTCCAGGAAATTTAGATCCCGCATTCACTTGAATATTAGAAATTTTACCAGGCAAATCCGGATATTTGATAGATGCATTATTAATTTTCATGGTTGCATCCCAAGCAGGTAAATTGGTATCATCGAGTTTTCCTTTTGTCATAGCGTTTATAGAGATACTTCCGGAAGAAATCATTCCTTCGTATCCAGATTGGTAGAACGCAGGGATCAAGGATAATAAATCTTTAAAAGTTGTCTTATCAGCATTAATTTTCATGTCAATTTCATCATGCTTTTCAAGCATTTCATAAAATCCATCAATTGAGAATTTTAAAGCATTTAATTGAATCGAATTTTCTTGCAGTGTAAATTTGGAAGTGTTTTCTGCAAACTCCATAAGAAGATTTATAATCAAATCGGTTTTGACCTCACTCAGGTAGGAAGTGCCATCCATTTCATATGTTAACTTGTCCATGGATGTAGTCGTTTTGAAATCGATTATGTCAGCAGTCATATCTCCAGAGCCCGTGTGGTTTAGATTGACTATTTTGGCGTACACATTTCCTGGTTCGTCAGAATATGTAATCATTCCATCCGAGATACTGTATTCGTTCAATGCTAATTCAAAACTAGATTCTTCAACTGTTTCATTCTCTTCAGCAAGTTCTTCAACTGTTTTAACAATGTCGTAGTTTGCTGTTCCATCTTGAAGAACACGCACATCAAATTTTGGTTCAACGATATGTATTTCATCTATTTCAATTTTATCCCCAACGATAACACTCCAAAAACCAACTTTTGCTTGTAATAATTTCATTTCAGCTAATGTAATATTCTGAAATTCATCTACACCTTGCAACTTAACTCCAATCAACTCAATTGTCATATTCGGAAATGTACTAAAGAAGGTTAAATCAAAATCATCTAAAGCCAGTTCAGCATTGAGAGTTTTGTTTACTTCGTCGATCACCAATTCCTTTAATTCATCTTTGAAAAAATAAGGGATGGCAATGAGCACAATGATAACGAAGAAGACTAGAATCCCTGTCCATTTCAATAATTTTATAGGGATTTTAAGGGCTTTTTTTGCAATATTAGTCATGCGATAGGATTAAATTAGATATGCTTATCAAAGATACAATTTCATTCACATAATGATATCTCCTCGGATGATTTTAAGTATTATTTAACACATTTTTTTGAATAATTTAACGAAAAAATTGGATGGGTTATTGTATATCCATAATTCTCATTAATAGACATAGAGAAAGAATTCTTATCAACTTTACTTAATTATGGATTCTTAAGATAATCCATTCTTAATTATCCTTATCTTTGTGCGAATTTATTGATTGAATTATATGGAAAAATTTATTCGTTCTTTTTTCTCGATGAAGATGATGGCACTTGCAATGGTCATTTTTTTTATCGCAATAGCGAAAGCGACCTTTATTGAGTCCGCGTATGATACTGATTCTGCAAAAGTACTGGTTTACAATGCGGTTTGGTTTGAGATTTTATTAGCTTATTTAGGCATGAGTTTAATTGCAAATATGTTGAGGTATAGAATGTGGGAGAAAGGAAAAATTGCAATGTTTTTGTTCCATATGTCTTTTGTTGTAATCCTAATAGGAGCTGGCGTTACGCGTTACTATAGTTATGAGGGGATTATGCTTATCCGAGAAGGAAAAACAGTTGACTTTCTTTATTCGTCAAATGCAAGTTTTTGGTATCGATTGAATGATGGTGATCTTCAATATACAGCGCACGAGGACATGATTATGTCAGAACATCCGAATGCTAACAATCATTTTGAGCACAATTTTGATTTCCCGAAACATAAAACACCAATTTCAATTGAATACCTTGATTATCAAAAGAACATGGTTGATTCATTGGTTGTTAATGATTCTATAATGACTACTAGTTTGGAAATTGTAACAGGAGGGATGACGTCTAGTTACTTAACCGAAGGTGATTTTTTAATGCTAGATGATATTGCGATGTCCTTTGACAAAGAGAATGCTATGCCGGGAATTGAAGTTTTTCGAAAAGCAAATAAAATCTTAATAAAAACACAATTGCCGATTCGTTATTTGCCAATGGCACAAATGACCGAAGCAAGAAAAAATGGATTTGAAGTTGCCGATTCTTCTTATAAAACAATCCCTTTAGACACGATGGTTCCTTTTCAGACGACAACACTTTATCAAGTTGCAGATCAGCAATTTGTATTTAAATCGATCGTTAAAAATTCGGCAACGCTCAAGTTAAAGTCAACAAACAAAGAACAAGGTGCAACATTTTTAACAGTAGAGGTGAAGGATGGTGAGCTTTCCAAAATTGTACAGTTACAAGGAGGACAAGGAATGATACCAACTCATGCAGTTTTTGAGCTAAATGGCTTAGTATATGACATGGAGTTTGGTTCAAGAAAAATAGATTTGCCTTTTGGAATTAAATGCCTAGACTTTAGATTAGAGCGCTATCCAGGTGTTGATATGGCATCTTCTTTCGAGTCAGATGTTTCCATTATCGATGAAGAGTTAAATTACACAAGAGATCAAAGAATTTTCATGAATAACGTGATGGATTATCGAGGGTATCGATTTTTTCAATCTGCGTATGACCCAGACGAAGGAGGTACACACTTAAGTGTTAATCACGATTGGTGGGGAACGAATATTACGTATTTGGGATATTTAATCATGACAATAGGTATGATTTTCACATTAATAGCTCCGAATGGGCGTTTTTTAGAATTATTCGAAAAGTTAAAAAAATCAAGACTTAAACGTACGAAATCAGCGGTAATTTTGATAATGCTTTTATCAATAGGGTTATCAGTTAATGCGCAAGACACAATTGATGAGCATGCAGGACATGACCATTCTAATCGCGCTCAGCAAAAAATAGAGCAAGCACAAAAAAGAGATACTGTAATTCACTTTATCTCTGTTGAGCATTCAGAGAAGTTATCAAATTTATTGGTGCAAGATTTTAGGGGTCGAATAGTGCCATTTCATACGATGTCGGATCAGCTTTACCGCAAGATAACAAAAGGTTATTACAAGGATTATAATGCAGTTCAGACGATTATGAGTATGCATATGTATCCAGACCGTTGGTTAAATGAGAAAGTGATTTTTGTTTCTTCTAAGTCGAATTTAAGAGAAAAATTAGGAATGAAAGGGAAACTTATTTCTTTCAATGAATTACTTGGTAAGGATGGTAATTTTATTCTGACTGAAGACTATGAAAAAGCACATCAACGCTTGGAAATGAAAAGAAATGAATACGATAAAAAATTAATTAAGCTAGGAGAAAGGTTTTCTGTTATAGAATCAGTTTTTAGCTGGAGAAACATGAAGATTATCCCAGTTAAAAACGATAATACGAGAACGTGGTTTTTACCGTTGAATATGGAATTGATGCAACGAGATTCTATTGGTACTCGAAAAGCATTGAGTTATTTATCTAGCTTGAATGCTTCTGCACTCTCAGAGAATTATGGGGAGTCTGATGATAATTTAAAGGTTTTAATTGAGTTTCAACGGGAAGTTGCAAGTGATTATGCACCGAATGAAAAGGATATTGAAAGAGAAATTAGTTTTACTAGAATGAAAGTCTTTAAAAACACACTCTATACTTATTTACCTTTAGGATTGTTAATGTTGATATTGTTTTTCGTGCAAATATTTGTTAATCCAGCCTCTGTATTTTCACGTAGGCTTTCTCAGTTGACAAAGTTGTTCGTTGTTGTTTCAATTGTAGCTTTTTTGTACCACGGCTATGGTATTTACCTTCGGATGATGATTACTGGTCATGCTCCTTGGAGTAACGGTTATGAGGCGATAATTTTTATCTCATGGATAATTATGTTAATTGGAATACTTTTTTCTAGGAAGCATGCTGTCGTTTTAACTGGAGCTTTGATAATGGCATCTATGATGATTTTTGTAACGGAATTGAATTTAATGGATCCAGAAATTACACCTTTACAACCTGTGCTGAAGTCTTATTGGTTGATGATACACGTAGCAATTATTACAGGTAGTTATGCTCCTTTAGGGATTTCGTTTATTCTGGGGTTTTTAAGTATTATACTTTATATTTTCCGAACAAAAAAGAATGCGAAGGTTATTAATATGAACATCAATGAATTGGTCTATATTTCTGAGTTAACCATAACTTTAGGAGTATTCATGCTGACGATTGGCACTTTTTTAGGAGGTGTTTGGGCAAATGAATCTTGGGGTAGATATTGGGGTTGGGATTCAAAAGAAACCTGGGCTTTGGTCTCGGTATTAGTATATGCTGTAATTCTACATTTAAGATACATTCCTGCTTTAAAAAGTAAATTGGTTTTTAGTGTCGTCTCTATGTGGGGCTATACATCGATACTCTTTACATTTTTTGGTGTTAATTTTTATCTCACAGGTTTACATTCTTATGCACAGGGAGAAGGAATGCAGCGAATACCTAACTGGGTACTTTATGTGACACTATTTTTTGTTTTGATTACCTTTATTGCAGTAATTAAAGACAAGAGATTCAAAAAATCGGCCAAAAAAGAACTTTTAGAACTATGATTGATCAATTAGATATACTTGTTTTTTCTGTCCATCCTGATGATGCTGAACTGTCTTGTTCAGGCACAATTATGAAGCATATCGCGAGTGGACTGAAAGTTGGAATTATTGACTTAACACAAGGGGAACTTGGTTCACGAGGGACAATTGAAACACGCTATTTAGAAGCGGAGAATTCTTCCAGAATAATGGGAATTCATCACCGCTCTAATTTAAAAATGCAAGACGGTTGGTTTACAATTAATGAAGAAAGCAAGCGGTTGATTATAGAACAAATAAGAAGATTTTCTCCTTCAATTGTACTTGCTAATGCTGTTTCGGATAGACATCCCGATCATGGTAGAGCTAGTCAATTGGTTTCTGACGCTTGTTTTTTATCTGGCCTTCGTAAAGTAGAAACCACTTGGAATGGAGCAGTACAAAAAGCTTATCGTCCGAAGTCTATTTTTCATTATATACAAGATCACTACATTAAACCAGATTTTGTTGTGGACATTACACCGTTTTTTAATCGAAAGATGGATGCGATACGAGCTTTCCAAACTCAATTCTTCAATCCAGATTCGAAAGAACCTTCAACTCCGATTTCAGGAGAAGACTTCTTTGATGTGGTTAAGGCGAGAATGAAAGAATATGGGCGACCAATTGGTGCTGAATATGCTGAAGGTTTTACAGTCGAACGCTTTATTGGAATTGATAATCTATTTGATATAAAGTAAAAACATTCTACTCATAGAAGATGACAAAAACATCTTCATCGTCTTTTTTAAAGAACTTGTTTTCGCGCGCATATTTTTCTACTTCTGATTGGTATTTTAACTTATCAAGTATACTCGTTGTTTTGTCTAAATCAGTAATCATTGCCTTTTTTTTGCTTGTTAATTCTTTCAATTTAGAATTTCTAGAAATGACAGAAAAAATATCATTGTCATCTAAAAATAGAATGTAAACTAAAAAAACAGTTGAAGCGAGTATGAATTTATTTTTAAAATAGGGTAATATTTTTTTCATATATTCAAAAATAGACATTCATGTTGCTTTAATTTTTAATACTTGAAATTGTTATCCAATAATTAGTGTTGAAACTCAGCTTTTAATAAGCTAGAATTGTTCTTAATCCATTTCAGTAATTTTCTGTATACTTCTAAAGATGAAATCTAGATAGACATGATTAGCCAAAAAACGTTTGCCTTAATTAACGATCTCATCGTATTGAACCTTCCAATCATCATCATCTTCAAACCATTGAGCTGATTTATTCAATAAGGCTTTTGCTTTATCTCCTTGTCGTGTTTTCTTTAATGCAATTGCAGAGTATAACAAACCTGCTTTGAACATTTTTAAATCAGCTTCACTCCAGCCTTCAATAGATGGTAATTCTTCGAGCATTTTATTTCCTTCCTGCCATAAGGTTCTTGCAGTTGGTTTGTCTTGATCTTCGTATTTACAAGCACCCATCAAATATTTAGGGCCAATTTGATTAATTGTAATTTTATTGTACTTGATCCCCCAACCATAAGCACGTCTATAATTCCCATCTGAAATTTCGTTGTCAATTATTTCAAAAAGGCTCAATTGAAATTTATCGATAAACTCTTTATGTTCTGCAATTGTTGTCCCTTCATTGTATTTGATGTCATATTTAATTCCTTTCGATAAATATTTAATCGCATCTTTATACGCGTTTTTAAATTTTTCGTTGTCTGTTCCAGATAGCGAGATTTTATAAAGGCCTTTAGAAAGCCAGATGTATGGAGCTATATCCTTTTTTGTTTTGTCTTTTTCTGTATACCCCGCAGCTACTTTTGCTAATTTTTCGTAGTTAGCATCAGCATAAAGAATTTTTAAATCATCATAATTAGGCGACTGAGAATATGCCATTCCCGAGATAAATAAAGCTGTAATAAGAAGTAAACTATTTTTCATTGTGATTTGTTTTCTCTGTTATTTTCAAATATTATGCCGAAAGCTGACGTTATTCAAAGTTATCATTTTTTTTTGGATGTACACTGGAAAAAAATCAAGTAATTATATTCAGGATTCATATCGACACACATTGTTTTAAGTTCGCTCAATTACTGTTTAATTGCCACGAAAAATAGCACAAAAGAAATATTTAATTCTCCTTCAAAATTTTAGTAGTTACCCATTAGAATATAATATCTTTGCGACTTAAATGTTTGATGAGTTGCTCTATTATTAAAACAAAGAGTAGCCAGTATTTAAAGTTTCACATTAATTAAAAGTAAATGGCAATTTTAGTTTTTATTATCGCACATTGGTATTTATCGTTGTTTAGTCAAACATTTTTTCTTCACCGATATGCAGCTCATAAGATGTTCACGATGAATAAGTTTTGGGAGCGTTTTTTCTTCTTTTTCACATGGGTTACTCAAGGATCTTCCTATTTGAGTGCATATGGTTATGGAGTAATGCACAGAATGCATCATGCATATGCAGATACTGAAAATGATCCACACTCTCCAAAATATGATAAAACATTCTTTTCAATGATGTGGAGAACAAAAGGAGTTTACGCGGATGTTTGTGATAAAAAATTAGAATTTGACGATAAATTCACTGATGATGTACCTCAATGGTTTGCTTTTGAAAAAATTGCACATAGCTGGATTTCTCGATTATTTTGGGTTGCTGCTTACATCACCTTCTATATCTACTTTGCAACTGATTGGTGGATGTATTTATTCTTGCCAATGCATTTTGTTATGGGACCTTTACATGGAGTTATTATCAATTGGTTTGCACATAAATATGGCTATAGAAATTTTAAAATCGCGGATACATCAGTTAATTTAATGCCTTTTGATTTCTTAATGATGGGAGAAGGTTATCACAATAATCATCACAAAAATGGAACGAGAGTTAACTTTGGAGCAAAATGGTTTGAGCTAGACCCTACATACCCAATAATTTTAATGTTAAATTTATTCAGAGTTGTTCGAATAGTAAAGGTATAGTAGCTTTGTCTTTAGGATCAATAGCTGTTTATTCCTCAACACTTTTAATCAACAACTCCAGTATGTCTTGCGCTGCAGTAGATATTTTTGTACCAGGACCGAATACCCCAAACACGCCAGCTTCATATAAGAAGTCATAATCTTGTCTAGGAATAACACCTCCAGCAATTACCATAATATCGTCACGCCCGAATTTTTTCAATTCCGCTATTACTTTTGGAATTAGCGTTTTATGTCCTGCTGCCAATGAAGAAACACCGAGTACATGAACATCGTTTTCTACAGCTTGTTTTGCCGCCTCTTCTGGAGTTTGAAACAAAGGTCCAATATCAACATCAAAGCCAATATCGGCAAATGAAGTTGCAATTACTTTTGCACCTCTGTCATGACCATCTTGCCCCATTTTCGCAATCATTATTCGTGGACGTCTACCTTCCAACGTACTGAATTTATCCGCTATTTCTTTCGCTTTGTTAAAGTCTTTGTCTCCCATAGATTCGGATGAATATACACCATTAATTGACCTAATTGTTGCTTGATATCTTCCGTAAACAGTTTCTAAAGCCGTTGATATTTCGCCAAGCGTAGCGCGTTCTCTAGCACATCTAATTGCTATTTCAAGTAAATTACCCTTCTTTGATTTTGCTACACTTGTTAATTCTGCTAGAACGATTTTCACTTTACTTTCATCTCGTTCTCGTTTAAGTAAAGATAGTCTTTCTAATTGTTTTAATCTTACGGAATCATTGTCTACTTCGAGAATATCGATTTCATCTTCTTTTTCTAATTCAAAGCGATTAACACCAACAATAACATCTTTTCCAGAATCAATCCGTGCCTGTTTTCGAGCAGCAGCTTCTTCAATTCTCATTTTTGGAAGCCCAGTTTCTATCGCTTTCGTCATACCGCCTAATTCTTCCACTTCAGTAATTAATTCCCACGCTTTTTCAATGAGTTCTTCCGTCAATGATTCAACAAAATAACTTCCCCCTAGTGGATCAACGTGTTGTGTAATTCCAATTTCTTTTTGAATGTAAATTTGTGTATTTCTAGCAATTCTAGCAGAGAAGTCGGTTGGTAGAGCAATTGCTTCATCCAATGCGTTTGTATGTAAAGACTGAGTGCCACCAAGAGCTGCTGCTAGCGCTTCGATACATGTTCGAGCGATATTATTGTATGGATCTTGTTCGGTTAAGCTCCATCCAGATGTTTGGCAATGAGTTCTTAATGCTAGGGATTTTACATTTTTCGGGTTAAATTGTTTTACGATTTTCGACCATAAAACTCGACCTGCACGCATTTTTGCTGTTTCCATGTAATGATTCATTCCAATTGCCCAGAAAAAACTTAAACGAGGAGCGAAACTATCAATATCCATTCCTGCATTAACTCCAGCCCTTAAGTATTCCAGTCCATCGGCAAGTGTATATGCTAATTCTATAGCTGAAGTAGCTCCAGCTTCTTGCATATGATAGCCTGAAATTGAGATAGAATTAAACTTTGGCATATGCTGCGAAGTGTATTTAAAAATATCCGAAATAATTTGCATAGATGAGGCAGGTGGATAGATATAAGTATTTCGAACCATGAATTCTTTGAGAATATCATTTTGTATGGTTCCAGAAAGGTCTTTTTTGTCTACTCCTTGTTCTTCTGCAGCGACAATATAAAATGCCAAAATAGGTAACACTGCTCCATTCATAGTCATTGAGACAGACATTTCATCCAACGGTATTTGGTCGAATAAAATTTTCATATCCAAAATAGAATCAATTGCTACTCCGGCTTTTCCAACATCTCCAACAACTCTCTCGTGATCTGAGTCATATCCTCTATGTGTTGCTAAATCGAATGCAACAGAAAGTCCTTTTTGTCCAGCAGCAAGGTTTCTTCTGTAGAAAGCATTGGATTCTTCAGCAGTGGAAAAACCAGCATACTGACGAATTGTCCATGGGCGAATAGCATACATAGAACTATATGGGCCTCGTAAATAAGGAGCTATACCCGAAACGAAGCCAATATGTTCAGTTTTCTTGATATCATTTGCATCATAAAATGACTTTAGTTCGATATTGTCTGCAGTCTTGAAAATTGATTGCGCAACTACTCTTTTTTTCTCTGGAACAGAATCAAAGGGTATATCTTTAAAATTTATCCTTTTCATACTGATACACTTTTATATTCTGATTCTAGTATTAATGGTTTTAGACCGAGGTATTCTTCGTTAAGTGTCCATTCAGCACTTTGTATTTCTTCAGGTTGATAAATATTAATTCCTATTCCGGTAATTTCTCCCCGATTGAATTTTTCTATTCTCATCAATGACTTTTCACTTACATTTGCTAATAAATAAGACAATGTCTGGTTTGAAAAAGCTCCACCTTTACTGTCTATTTCTTGAAATTCTAGCCAAATTTTCTTACCGAGAGTGGATGTCATTTTTTCTATCGAATAACTGCCACCCATAGGATCAACAACTTTGTTGAAATATGATTCTTCGCAAAGAATGGAATTAATATTCAAAGCCATACGTTCAGCAAATGAAGAAACGGATTGTGTTGAATACAAATCAAAAGGCAGAATTACGAGTGCGTTAATTCCAGCATTAATTGCTGACATTGCCTCAGTTGTTTGACGTAAAAGATTAGTCTCAGGGTCTTTTAATGATTTGTTTACGTGGGTTATTACAGCAGTAATATTGCAATTGTAAGAACATGCATGCTCTGGAGAATAGGCACGAATAATCTTAGACCACAAAGATTTAAGTGATCGAATTTTTGCAATCTCCAGGAAGTAATTACTTCCTATTCCTATATTAAATGTAATGCAAGCGGACGCTTCATCAATTGATAGGCCAGCTCGCATTAATTCAACAAGGTATTCATGGCTTGTGCTTAAACAGAAACTAATCTCTTGCCAAGCATTAGCTCCTGCTTGTTGAAGTCTAAATCCGTTAACCGCACAAAAGCGGGTTTGTACCTTTCTAAAGTTTGTCGCAACTTCAGCTAAATGACTTAATTCGAAGTTTGAAGCGTGAAAATCAATATTATAATCGATGTTTCTCTCATTCTTTAGTAAGGCATATAGTGTGGTGAACTCTTGAATTGACTGAATAGTAAATTGACAAGAAATGTATTCAAATTTGATATCTTTTAGTACTTGTTCCCAATCCGTTAAATGATTGTCAGACTTAAAAACGAGTAAGTCAGCACCACAATTGAGCGTATGTAATGCCTTCGTATTGGCTTCTTTTTCATCCGAAACAACTATTAAGGCCCCATTATTAAATTGATTATTAGGCACATTCATACCTCGCTTATAAGGGTAATTTCCAGGAGTTTCGGTTTCGTTGATGGCATCTTCATTGTGATAGTAAGAAGAAATGTTGATATCCTCAATTTCATCCTCAATTAAGAGCAACTTAGAGTTTTTTCCCTTAAGGTCTGATTCAATTTTATTCTGCCATTCAGCTTTAGTTACGGTTTTAAAATCGGAAAAAAAATCACGCATATTTTTCAATTTTCAATTCGTTATTCTTAAGTGGAAGTCGCTTTTTAATATACAAATAAACGACTGTTGAAATCATTAAAGTCAGGACTGGCGCTAGCGGTATTCCTGCAACCGGAATAGCGAAGATGATTAGGAAAAATCCGCCTGTAAGAATCATGCTCAATGGTTTCTGGAAGGCAAAGCCAAGAGAGGAGAAGACACTTGTTTTATCTCTTTCCAATGCAAAGTCATAAAAGGAAAATCCAAAGAAAAATGCAGACATTACCCAATACACGAATTCATTCAGGAATGAAAGCCCCAAAACCCAAGAGAAAATACCGAAAATCGCCATTATTCCATACTCGATAATTAGTACAATGAAGACAAGTAATACCATGCGTAAAAAGTCGGTAATGAATCGTGTCAATCCACCTTCCGTTTTTCTTCCAGTTAATTCTTCTTCTAGCTTTTCTCCCAAATAGGTGTTAAAAGGAGAGAGTAGTGTAATTACAAAAAAGATATAGATTTGATCAAAAATTGACGAGAATACTGAAAATGCAGTATCAATTACACTATTTACATATCCAGCAACCCAATCGAGCCAAGAATAGTCACTCGAGAAAAGAACTGACTCTCCAATATTAGAAGCGATGTTGTTAAAATATAAATAGATTAAAGTAAGAATTGTTCCAGGAATGAAAAATAAGAGATATTTCCCTTTTGAGACAAATTCAATTGTTTTTGTAACTGCTTTGATATGGTATAATAGTGTATTCATTACTTCTATCAAATGTAAGGATATCTTCTTACAATATCTTTTTGAAAAGCATATAAAAACCAGCATAAAAAATGAGAATCGTCATCGCAAGTTGAATTTTCGATGTGTATCCATTTTTGCGACCATAAAGCCAGCTAACTATACCAAGTATGATTGCAGGAATAATTGGGTAGAGAAAAAGGGAAGGCATTTCTTTATTTACCGATTAGAATATTTAAACTTTCAGGAACAACGCTGATAGCTAATTCCTCTTTAACCTCAAACGGTTCGCCATCATAATGAGCCATATTTCTCGATAAACGAAGTTTAGCTTTTTTGAAAGGCATAATTTCTGTAAATCTTGATCTATCACTACTTTCTCTAAAGAACCGCCAAATTATTGATGGGGCTGACCAAATCGAAAATGGTTTTAAAATGCATAACTCAATTTCTCCATCTGTAACATCAGAATTTGGCGAGATCGAAAAACCATTACCAAACTGAGATGAATTAGCAATTGTGCATAATACCACTGGAAGAGTTTTTACTTTTCCATCAATGTCAATTGATACATTGATTGGGTTATATTTAAAAAACTCTCTGGCTATTAGATAAATATAGCCTCTTAATCCTCGTTTAGTATGTGTTTCGAATTTCTTTGCGATTACAGCATCAAAACCATAGCCTCCAACACCTAAAAAGGATTTATCGTTGACAAGAACAGTGTCCATTTTAATGGCATTATTGTCATTTATGCATCTTATCGCTTCACTGATGTCCATTGGTATTTTAAGATGGCGAGCTAATCCATTACCTGAACCTGCTGGTAAAATTGCAAGTTTACACTTTGATCCAATTAATGCCGTACCTGCCTCATGAACAGACCCATCACCTCCAACTGCACAAACAATATCAAAACCATCAATTATTGATTGTGCGGCAATTTCTTTCCCATGTAAGCGGTATTCTGTATAGCATATATCATAGTCAAATGAAGACAAATCAAGGTTGTCTTCAATCAGTTTAGGTATCATTTTTTTACGACCTACTCCTGACTTTGGGTTAATTATGAAGCGTATTTTTTGTTTCATTTAATCGTTGTTTGATTCAGGTTTAAATCTTCCGTATATCGCTGAAGCATTGCTTTTATGCGGTTTTCATTAATTATGGATTTACTTCTGTAAAACGAAATAGAATCCTCTTTAGCACCCCCCTGAATCGTGTAATTGTACAAATTCCGTGCCTTTTTATCAATAAACGTAGTCATGTGACCATCTTTAAAGTAATAGTAAGATCCGCTAATATATGTAATGGCTTCTCCATAACTTGTTTGGTAAAATGAATTTCCAAACGCGTAAAATTCCATTTCAATGTTTAACAAATCTAAAATCGTAGGTAATATATCCAATTGCTGGAAAACTTTGTCACTTTTCTCAATTTTTATTTTTCCGCTTGGATGATAAAAGAGAATCGGAATATGGTATAAGTTTGTTTTTAAGTTATATTTTTTTGTTTTCGTAGCAGGCGTATGGTCAGCTAGAATAACGAATAAAGTGTTATTATACCAAGGTTGCTTCTTCGCCTCCTTGAAAAATTCTTTCAAAGCGTAATCACCATAATTTATTGAACCGCAAATTTTTTGGGGACCAGCTTTTATTTTATTCTTCATATGCGGAGGGATGTAATAAGGATGATGCGAAGAAACTGTGAATAATGCACTAAAGAAAGGCTCTTTTAATTCTGACATTTTTTTTGCTGTCCAGGGATTGAAATATTCATCTAAAATGCCCCAAGTCTTATCAAAATGTTGATCATTGTCATATTCATAACGACCATAATAATCATCAAATCCACAAAGTGCCGCAAAACCATCAAAACGCATAGAACCATTGGTAGCCCCGTGATAAAAAGCGGAAGAATAGCCATGTTGCTCGAGTAAGTTTGGTAGAGTATTGATGTCGTTATCTCCAAAAGGAGAGGAAATGTATGGATTCTCCATTAAAGTTGGCATCGATGCAATAATTGCAGGAACAGCTTCAATTGATTTTTTACCATTGGCAAACCCAAAATTAAACGATAAGGATTGATTAATCAATGAATCAAGAAATGGGGTATATCCTTTCCCTTCATTAAAAGAACCGATAAATTCTACACCAAAACTTTCCAACATTATTACCATAACATTTGTACTGTCGGGTAAAATGTTTTGTGCCTGTGAATGCTTAATTGGAGAAAAAAGCTGGTCACATTTTTCTTTGGAAAAAAACTCTTGAATTTCAAGTTTTCCTTGATCAATAGTTTTAATCATTGTAAATGGAGTCGTCAACACCAAAGCAGTGTTCTTACCTTTTGTGTATATTGAAGCTTCAATAATTCCAGTTGGCTTCAAGTTAAAACCACCTCTACCAATAATAAATAATATTGACCCAAAAATAAAAAAAGCTGTAATGTTTTTTTGGTAAAACAATGTTGGCTTATTTTTGAAAGTATTCAATTTCATTTCTGTTTTTCGGTACAATAATTCACTAAGAATGATCAGTAGAAATAAGAAAATAAAAAGAAACCAGAAGTCTTTTAAAAAAGTGGAGATGAGTTGCGAAAAGTCTTTTCCTGCGCTCAATATTGAAAATAAATCATACGTGGATCGCTTACTCGTGTATTTGAAATACTCGACATCCATTAAATTTAAACTGATAAGAACACTATTAGTAGCGTGAAATAGAATTTTAAAAGATCTTCGATGGTATTTATAGCCACGTATTGGCATGGGGAGAAGAAATAGAAGGTAATATGGAATGAAAAATATTCCAATCGTAATCCAATCGAACCAAATTGATAAAACGAAATCGTAGAGTGATATGTTTGAGAATGATTCGAAATTAAATCCCAAAAAAATCAGACGTGTAATGAAAAGCATAAGGGCAGCTATTCCAAGTCGCTTTAGTAAAATGCGAACATGTTCTGGAAAAATAAAATTCATCGGATTCATTCAGCTCAAAAGTAGAGATTATAGTTGGTTTTTTCTTTTCTTTGTAGGAAACAAAATCTGCTATGAGAAAAATTGCACTCGTTTTATTTATCTTTTTTGTGTCAGGATTTGTATCAGGACAGAAAATGAGTGCTTATCAAATATATAGCTCCAAAGGAAAAAAAGTAAAATTCAAAAAACTTACAAAGTCAATAAAAGAAATCGAATATGTGTTTTTTGGGGAATACCATGACAACCCTATTTCTCATTGGTTGCAATATGAGGTGATGGCAATTATGCACAGCGCTTATAGTAATAATTTAGTGATGAGTTTTGAAATGTTTGAACAAGACCAGCAGTCATTAATGGATAGCTTAATAAATAAAGTGATTTCTTTCAAAGAATATGAAGAAAAAGCTCGATTATGGCCAAATTATAAAACCGATTATAAACCATTGTTAGAATTCGCAGTTGAAAATAGTTTGAATTGTATAGCTAGTAATATCCCAAGAAGGTATGCCTCTATTATGTTTAAATACGGAAGAGATTCACTGAATCAACTTTCTGATTTAGAAAAAAGCTGGATATGCCCACTCGATTTTGAAATTGATTCTACGCTTTCTCAATATATTTCAATTGGTGAAATGGCAGTTCACATGGAAGGTATGTCAGGTCAAGACTTAATGCAAGCACAAGCAATAAAAGATGCTACTATGGCTTATTTTATGCTCAAAAAAAGACGTGAAGACGATGTTGTTTTACATATTAATGGTGCTTTTCATACCGATTTTCATCAAGGAATCATGTGGTATATTCAGAAAGCTGATCCAAATGCAGAGATTATTACAATTTCTACAGTAACACAAAGTGATATCTCAAAATTAGAAAGTGAAAACCTTGGGCGGGCAGACTATATTATTTGTGTTCCTGAAACCATGACAAGTACACATTAAACAATAACTTTATGAAACTAGGAAAGAATTTATTAATATTATTTCTATTGTTATGCAACTATGGAATTTCGCAAGATACTCCTAAAAAAGAAAAAACATCCAGTGTATTACTATACGGGAATTGGTCAAGTACAAATCGACTATTAAAAGTAAATGAAGGATTGTTTGGAGATTCTCTAGGTAAACGAGAAGATGAAACTAAACGTAATCTTTGGTCATTTGGACTTGGAATTAGAAGTGAATTGACAGAAAACTTAGCTTGGGAAGGTGGTATCGCTTATATGCAGAATGGTGAAGAGTATGCAATTGAAGAATTAGACACTGCCTTTTCTTATACTACGTCCTATTCTTATATATCTATGCCGATTAAATTACTTTATACCTATGGAAACAAGATCAAATTAATTACTGGTGCGGGTTTTGTTCCTCAAATGCTTGTTGGTTATAAACAGAGCCAAAAGTGGACGGATTCTGATAATGTGGATGGCTCTGCCGAAATCACAGAGAGGAAAGGATTGAGTACTTTCGTTCTTAGTGCAGTTTTTGACTTAGGAGTTGAAGTCAGAATGGCTGAAAACTGGACATTTTATATTGTTCCAGAGTATAAACTGCAACTATCAAATAGTTTCGATGAGAAAAATTCTTTTAAGCATTACGGCAGATCTTTCGGAATAAATGTTGGAATAGGAATAGCACTATAATTATGAAAATAAAAGAAATTACTGATTTTTTAGAATCTTTAGCGCCGCTTTCGAGCCAAGAAAATTACGATAACTGTGGCCTTATAGTTGGAGATGAAAACGAGGCATGCTCTTCTGCGCTGATAACATTAGATTGCATTGAAACAACTGTCGACGAAGCAATCTCAAAAGGATGCAATTTAATTATAGCTCACCACCCAATTATTTTTAGCGGACTAAAAAAAATAAATGGGAAGAATTACATCGAACGAACTGTCATTAAAGCAATAAAAAATGGTATTGCGATTTATGCTATTCATACGAATTTAGACAATTACCAATTTGGAGTTAACTATGAAATTGCCAATAGACTTGATCTAATAAATGTTTCAATTTTATCTCCAAAGCAAGATAATTTGATCAAATTATCTTGCTTTGTGCCAAAGAACTATGAAAAAGCTGTTTTGGAAGCGATGCATTCAAATGGAGCAGGAAAAATTGGTAATTATTCAAATTGCAGTTATATAACAAGTGGGAGTGGCAGTTTTATGCCTAATGATTCTGCAATTCCATTTGATGGTGTAAGCAATGAGTTAAATACTGTTGATGAAAGTAAAATAGAAGTCCTGATTACATCACACCAATTGAATAATGTAGTAAATGCAATGAAAAAAGCTCACCCATATGAAGAAGTGGCTTTTGATTTGATTCCAATTTTAAATGAGAATCAATCTGAAGGGGCAGGGATGATTGGTGAATTGAAAAAAGAAATGAATACCGTCGATTTTTTAAGGAAATTAAAGAAAGATTTCAATTGCGAGGTGATTCGACATACCGATATTCATACTGATAAGGTAAAGAAAATTGCATTTTGTGGTGGAGCAGGAAGTTTTTTATTGAATACAGCGAAAATAAAGTCGGCTGATGTGTTTATCAGTGGAGACTTCAAATACCATGAGTTTTTTGATGCAGAAAACCGAATAATTATTGCTGATATAGGACATTTTGAGAGCGAACAATTCACTTCGAACAGAATTGAGCGTATTTTGAAGAAAAAATTTACTAAATTTGCGCTTCATTTAACTGAGTTAAATACAAACCCAATAAATTATTTTTAGGATGGCAAAAACTGCAACTAAAAAAGATCAAACAGTAGCTGAACAGCTAGATAGTTTACATTCATTACAAAATATTGATTCTGAAATAGATAGAATTAAAACACTTCGTGGAGAATTACCATTAGAGGTGCAAGATTTGGAAGATGAGGTAGAAGGTCTTGATAATCGCGTTGTAAAAATGCAAGAAGAACTGAAGGCGCTAGAAACAGAAGTTTCTGATCGAAAGAATTCAAGTAAAGATGCTGAAGCTTCAATTGCAAAATACAAGGAGCAGCAAAATAATGTTCGTAACAATAGAGAGTACGATTCTATTTCGAAAGAAGTTGAATACCAAGAATTGGAAATTCAATTGAACGAAAAGAAAAATAAAGAATTAAAATATAGAATTTCTAGTAAAAAAGAGATTTTAGAAGCAGCTGAAGAGAAGCGAAAGCTTAGAGGAGAAGATTTGGAATCAAAAAAATCTGAATTAGATGCGATTATTGCTGAAACTCAAGCGCAAGAAGATAAATTATCTAAGAAATCTAAAACTGCTCTTAAAAAGGCAGATGAAAGATTAGGTAAAGCATATACACGTCTTAGATCAAGCTCTAAAAATGGCTTAGCTGTTGTTGAAGTAGAAAGAAATGCTTGTGGAGGTTGTTACAATCAAATTCCTATTCAACGTCAGATTGACATTAGAGCAAAAAAGAAAATTATCGTTTGCGAACACTGTGGGAGAATTCTTGTTCCAGGTGAAGTGGAAGATTAATTATTAAATAATTTTTTTAACCACCTCTTTTCTTTCCTTGGTTATCTAAGGTGAGAGAGTGAGGTGGTTTTTTAGTTTAAAAGATGAAGTTTTCTGATTATAACATATCGAAGGAAATAAAAAGCCAGCTGGATATACTAGGATATAAAAGGCCTACGGATATTCAATTCAAGGCAATCAGCCATATCTTGAATGGTGAAGATGTAATGGCTATTGCGCAAACTGGAACGGGTAAGACGGCAGCCTTTGCTATTCCAACATTGAATATTATTCAACAAAAAAGTAAATATTCAAAAGGTGTTCAATGCCTAGTAATGGTGCCTACAAGAGAATTAGCGAAACAAATTGCTAAAGTTTACAGAGAAATAGGGAAAAAGACAGGTGTTAAAACTCTTGGATTGTTCGGTGGTGTTGAGCAAGAATTACAGATAAGTACTTTAAATAATGGAATTGATGTTTTGGTGTCTACACCGGGAAGAATGTTCGATTTAATCTCTCAAGGGCATTTAGATTTGAGTAGCGCAAAATTTCTAGTATTGGATGAAGCTGATTTGATGCTCGACATGGGGTTCGCGAAGGATATTAAAGATGTTATGCGATTTCTTCCACAAAAGAGGCAGACTTTATTCTTTTCAGCAACTATTTCTAAAAAGATCAAATCTTTAGCTTATGATGTGGTTAAAAATGCCATCAGAATTCAAATATCACCTAAAAATCCAGTCGCAAAAACGATAACTCACACAATCATTGATGTGAAAATGGATGATAAAAGATTTTTCTTGGAAAACATCATTAAGGAAAATTTAGAGAAGAAAATTATTGTTTTTGTCCGGACCAAAGTAAGAGTAGAGCGAGTAGTGGCTGCAATGGAAAGAGTTGATGTCGCATCTGAAGCTTTACACGGTGGAATTGAACAAAAAGACCGATTTACTATACTGGAGAGCTTTTCGACGGGGAATAATAAAGTGCTAATCACAACAGATGTGGCTTGCAGAGGTATTGATATTCCTGAAGTTGAATTTGTGATTAATTACGATTTACCAGATAACCCTGAGAATTATGTTCACCGTTGTGGAAGAACTGGTCGAGCAGGGAAAAGAGGTCAAGCTTTGTCTTTCTGTGATCCTGCCGAGAAAGAATTCTTGAAGGCAATTGAAGAGTACACAGGTGATGAAATAGATGTTTTTGACGTTTCAAAAGGCGATTATTTGCAAATTCTAAATGACTCTGATGATGGAACAAATAATTGGCAAAAATTGATCGATCAAAATAACACCTTCAACGATTTAGACTTAGAGTGGTAAGGATTTAAATGATGTTGACTTCTCTTTCTAACACCAATCCGAATTTATTAGAGACATCCTCAATTATTTTGGAAGACAAGTCATAAATATCTTTCCCTGTGCAGTCAGAATAATTAACCAATACTAAGGCTTGATTCTTATGCACGCCATAATTATCATAAGTTTTTCCTTTCCAACCCGCTTTTTCAATTAACCAGCCAGCAGCTAATTTTATTTTGTCGTTCGCTGGGTAATTAGGTACGTTTTCATAGTCTTTCTGTATGCGTTCTAATATGGATTTATGAACTACTGGATTCTTGAAAAAACTACCTGCATTTCCAATTTTTGACGGGTCAGGAAGTTTACTTGAACGTATAGAAATAATAGCGTTGCTAATATCTTTAATAGTTGGTGTACTAATATTTTGTTTTTCTAATTCATCATTGATAGCTCCATAATTACGATTGACAATATGTTTTTTCGTTAGACGGAAGGTAACAGATACAATAATATATTGGTCCTTCAGCTTTCGCTTAAATACACTTTCTCTGTAACCAAAAAGACAGTCGCTATGATTAAATTCATGCAATTCTCCAGTCTCTATATTGACTGCTTCTAATTTTTCAAAGAGATCTTTGATTTCTACACCGTACGCTCCAATATTCTGCATAGGACTTGCACCAACACTTCCTGGTATCAATGATAAATTTTCAATACCTCCAAAATTATGATCAATACACCAGATCACAAATTCATGCCATACAATTCCGCTGCCAGACTTAATTAATACATAGTCGTTGGTTTCTTCAATAATTTCAATCCCAGCAATTTGATTTCGAATCACCAATCCGTCAAAGTCTTTCGTTAACAATATATTACTTCCTCCTCCAAGGACTAATAATGACTCTTCGTTTCTTAAGTTGAGTACTTGTCTAAGCTCAAGAATCGATGTAAACTTGGCAAATCGCTTTGCACTTGCTTCAATAGAGAAAGTGTTATAGGCTTTTAAACTGACGTTTGCTTTGATCATACATCAAAAATAATCGATTTTCGTTTGCTGTAGAGAAAGAAATTAAATAAACTTCAACGTTCAATTGTTGTTAATTCGTTTCTGCTATGTAAATTTGTTTTATGCCAATGAAAATAATGAGTCTAGAAAAAGTGAATAAGTTCAATCAAGGGACAGCAATTAAAAATCTAGGAATTGAAATTATAGAAATAACAGAATCAACTGTCAGCGCCAAAATGCCAGTCGATGAAAGAACTAAACAACCAATGGGATTACTCCACGGAGGTGCAAGTGTATTGTTGATTGAAAGTATTGGCTCTATTGGTTCGAGTTTAATGGTCGATTTGGAAAGAGAATACCCTGTTGGTTTAGAAGTGAATGCCAATCATGTAGGATCTGCAAGTTCTGGTTTTGTAATTGGAACAGGTAAAGTAATACATGAAGGAAAAAAAACGCATATTTGGTCAGTTGAAATAAGAGATGAGGAATCCAATCGATTAATCTCTATTGGACGTCTTACTGTAATGATTGTGGAAAAAAAGTAAAATGAACGGAGACACCTTAATGTATAAGTTGCCAAGGCAGACTTCAGTAGAAAGGCGCGGTGTTTTTAAACCAGTGCAGTCGTTGTTAGGGCTTAAAGGGTTTATTGTTTCTTCATTCTTGAAGGATGAAATCTATCGTTTTAATGAGTCAAATTTAGAACCAGCAATTTTCCATGGTAAATCAGAGCCAGTTTTAATAGTTAAGGAAAAGTATTTATTATCGGCAAATGATTTTCTAGTAGGATTGAGAAAAAGAAAGATTTCAAAGGCAATTTTTTCAAGAATTAAAGAAGTAAAGTGCAGTATAAGCCCAATAGACGCTTACGCTGATTTATGCAAGCTGTATCCGGATGCTTTTGTGTATTTAATCTCAAGTCCAATGTTTGGAACTTGGATTGGTGCTTCACCAGAAGCATTGTTACTTGTTGAAAATGGTGAGGGGAGTACCGTTTCTCTTGCTGGCACAAAAAAAAGAGATGATCATTCTCCTTGGGGCGATAAAGAGAAAGAAGAACAACAAATAGTGACAACTTATTTAACTGAAAAATTAAATAAACTTGATTTTCTTAATTCTGTTAAAGTAAAAGAAAGAGAAGAGCTCATTGCTGGTCCGGTAAAACATTTGGCCACAGAGTTTACGTTTAATGTACCTTTAGGAAAGGAGTTAGAAATAGCTGACATCCTTCATCCTACTCCAGCAGTTAGCGGTTGGCCTCAACAAGAGGCAATGAATTTGATTAGTGATCATGAGGATCATGAAAGAAGATTGTATAGTGGAATTGTTGGTTTGATTGAGAAGGATTCAACAAATTTATTTGTCAACCTTCGATGCGGAGAATTAAGAGAGAAATCCGCTATTCTTCATGTGGGAGGAGGTTTTACAGTTGATTCTATTCCAGAAGAAGAGTGGGAAGAAACGGAGTTGAAATCAGAAACGTTAACGAATGTTTTGCAAAACACTTAGATCGGAATGATGAAAACAACAGATAAATCAGGGGTGTCATTTTTTATTAATGAGTGCGTTCGTTATGGAATGCGGAAGGTAGTTTGTTCTCCTGGCTCAAGAAATGCACCTTTAATTATCGCAATTGATGAACATCCTAAGATCGAAGCCATTGTTATCCATGATGAACGATGTGCCGCTTTTTTTGCAATGGGAATGGCACAACAGTTAAAGGAGCCTGTTGCCGTAGTTTGCACATCTGGCTCAGCTATGTTAAATTACTTTCCAGCAGTTGCTGAGGCATATTATCAATGTATTCCTTTGGTTGTCATTTCTGCAGACAGGCCAGTGGAGTTAATAAATCAAGGTGATGGACAGACAATTGTGCAGAAGAATATATATGCAAATCACATTAGATACAATTGTGAAATAGCTGAGACGTTAACAGATGAGAACACCAGGGAAGAAGAGGGGGGAAAGATAAAAAATGCCTTTGAAGCAGCTTTAAAAACTTGGATTGGTCCGATTCATTTTAATATTCCTCTATCAGAACCTCTTTACAATACTATTACAATTGATAAAATAGAAGCGAATCCTTTTCTAATTAGTCAAGATAATTTTGAATTTACTGAAAAAGCAAATTCAGAGTTAACTAGAGTTTGGAATTCATCAAAAAAGAAATTAATTCTTTGTGGTCAGATGCCAAAGGATGGAGCTTTCTTTCAAACATTGCTAGAGGTTTCTGGAGACTCTTCGGTCGCAATTTTAGTGGAAAACACCGCAAATATAAAAGATAGAAAGTTTGTTCATTGCATCGATAGAACTTTGGCAGGTATTTCAATAGATGAGTTAAATGATTTTAAACCAGACTTATTGATCACTTTTGGTGGTGCAATTATTTCTAAAAGAATCAAGAACTTTCTTCGTGAAGGACAAATTGAAAACCATTGGAGGGTAGCTCATGAGTTTCCTGAAATGAATACATATCAGCAAGAGACTTTTTCTATTCAATGCCGTCCAGTTCCTTTTTTGAAGAATTTATTGACTCTCAATTTAAAACCACATCTTTCGAATTATGGGAATCACTGGAAGCAAAAAGATTTTGAGATTCAAGAAAAACTTAAAGAATTAATGCCTCGATTGGCATTTTCCGACTTAAAAGCAATTGAAACCGTTTTAGATTATATTCCAGAAAACTCAAATGTTCATATGGGAAACAGTTCTATTGTTAGATATTGTCAATTGTTTGAACCTATTTCATCGTTTAATTATTTCTCTAATCGAGGAACCAGCGGTATTGATGGATGCACTTCGACCTCCTCTGGAATAGCCAGTTACTCAGACAAATGCAATGTTTTAATTACAGGAGATATTTCATTTTTCTATGACAGCAATGCTTTATGGAATGATAACATGACCGATAATTTGAGGATCATTATAATCAATAACAATGGTGGAGGAATTTTCAAGGTAATTGAAGGGCCATCAACTACATCGCAATTAGAAAAATATTTTGAAGCCAAACATTCTTACAATGCAGTACATTTATGTAAAGCATTTGATTTGGATTATACTTGTGCGTCATCGCTTGATGAATTAGAGGGCACTATGGCATCATTTTATGAGAACTCGAAGAATGGAAGGCCCAAATTATTGGAAATAATTACACCTTCAGAGCTTAATGATCAAGTTTTAAAAGATTTTTTCGATTTTATTAATAACGAAAGCTTCTAATTTTTTAAATGCTTCTTTTGAATGATTTATATTTTTGAAAGAACATTTGTATCTTGTCTGAAATTAAGAGTAAACAAAAAATAGAAACATATGCTGCAAGAATTATTCACACTTTCGAACTTAGGAACCTTGATGATGCTTATTGTGCTGCAAGCAGTATTGGGTTTTGATAATTTACTCTATATCTCTTTGGAATCGAAAAGAGTTGCTAAAGAAAAACAATCCTATGTTCGAAAATTAGGAATTGGCTTGGCCATTTTTTTAAGAATAGCATTACTTTTTACACTTTACTTTTCGTTAAAATATTTTCAATCTATTTTTTTGACATTAGACAATGATTACATAGAAGTAAAAGTAAACATACACAGTTTAATTGTGTCTTTTGGGGGCTTATTTATCATTTATACCGCCATTAAAGAAATTTGGCACATGATAACCTTTAGTCAACACGAAGGTGAAGAGATGAAAAAGTCGTCAACCAAAAAAGCACTTTTCTGGATCGTATTGATGAATGTGATTTTTTCATTTGATTCAATATTAAGTGCAATGGCATTGAGTGACAATTTAATAGTGATGAGTATTGCAATAATTATTAGTGGTATTTTAATGATTGTATTAGCGGATAAAGTTGCCAACTTTCTTCAAAAGAATAAAATGTATGAAGTACTAGGGCTCTTTATTTTGTTTATCGTTGGAATAATGTTGTTGTTAGAGGGGGCACATAAAGCAGAATTACATATACTCGGAGAAGAAATTCAAGAAATGAGTAAAACAACATTCTATTTCATCATTTTTATTTTAGTTGTTATTGATGTTGTTCAGTCAAAGTATCAGCAGAAATTGAGTGCGAAGAAAAAAATGAATAATAGTTCACAATGACTAAAGAAGAGGCTCGATTATATTTTCAGGAGAATGAAGATTTAGACGAAAAATACGAAACTTTACTTTTTGAGTGCAAGCAGTTATTAATAAATCGTTTGCCGACCACAAAACTTTTTGAAGCAAAACTTTTGTCGTTGAAGTCAAATTCTGAAGCATTCGCTGCACTTGGAGGGCAAGAAGTCAATTTCATCCTGCCGAAAAAAGGGCCTGCTCGATATTCTTCTAATAAGTTAGCAGAAACTGTTGCAGAATACTATTTAGAATCGAACCGTTTGAAGTTACTGCTGTTCAATAGTCATTCTTTCTTAGAGTTAAAATACAATTGCAATCAATTAATCTTGAATTTTAATCAGTATGCATTAAAATGGGCAATTAATCTTGATGGAATTAAGGTTGATAATATTAAAATATCTACCGTTCCAGATCCAATGAGCATTCTTAATGCAGTTGAACTATTTAACCAAGCAGGATTAAAGTATTTTAGTGAAATTAGCAGAAATGAAAATGATAATTTGCTGTTGAAAGAATCAATTCGATTATCTTTGTGGCTTAAATTTGAGGAAAATGTCTGACGTATTTGAAAGTTTAAAAAAACAATTGGCTCTTCAAGAATGGCCAGATGTTTTTTTATTTAAGTTTATCTCACCGAACGACTCAGAACTTATCGCAAAAGTAACAGCACTCTTTGATGATGGAACAGATCTAAAGTACAAGAGGTCTAAAACTGGAAAGTACGTTAGCATTAGTGCAAAGGAGATGATGCTTGATGCTGAATCGATAATTCTTCGATACAAAGAAGTAGTGAAAATTAAAGGAATAATTGCATTGTAATATGGTATTAGTTGGTTTTTCGATAAGTGATGTGTCAATTGGAATGCTTTGGGTTTCATTGGTTGTTTTGGTTATTTACATTGGCTATAAAAAACTCTTGAAGTATATGAGTAGGGGTTCTATTAATCACGAAAGCTACTGTGAATTGTATACAGTTGAAGATAATCCTATCTCTGGCGAAATGTCGTTTTATTTCACATCGAATGAAATTAAGAAGTGCGAAATGTCAATTTATGACCTAAGCATGGATATTAAGATAGATTTATTTAATAAAGAATGTCTGCTTGGAGGTAATATTATTCGTTTTGATTCAACTAAGCTGCCAAATGGAGAATATTTTTATCAACTAAAGACTGCGAATCAAAAAATTGAAAAAAAAATAGCGATATTTAATGTTTAGCATGACAATATGGCGATGATTTTTGAATGGCAAAATAATTGTGAGAATGAATAGAAAGGGCTAATTTTGTCTTAGAAAATGAAAATAATAAACTTAAAAATAAAATTATGGCAGTAGAAATAACAGATTCAAATTTTGAAGAAATAGTATTAAAATCAGATAAGCCGGTTGTCGTTGATTTTTGGGCTGCGTGGTGTGGGCCTTGTAGAATGATTGGTCCAGTTATCGATGAAATGCACGGAGAATATGACGGAAAGGCAGTAATCGGAAAAGTGAATGTTGATGAGAATCCAGGGGTTTCAGCAAAGTTTGGAGTACGAAACATTCCAACAGTTTTGTTTATTAAAAACGGTGAAGTTGCTGATAAGTCAGTTGGAGCTGTTCCAAAGGCACAATTGGTAGAAAAGCTAGACGCTTTAATCTAAAGAATTCGAATATAAAGATAAAATGCTCATTTAACGATGGGCATTTTTTGTTTAATGATACAATGAATTTACGTTGTGATTGATCTTCTAAATCTTTATTTCTCGTAAAGATATTCGTTCGATTATCGTATTTTTGTAATAAATAATAACGCAACATGGCAAGTATCGCTAAACGAATAAAATTTTACGGAATTGGATTTACAATAGGACTGATTTTTGTCGTCTTTTTCTTTAGTAATAGAGGTTGTTCTTGGCTACCATCAAATAGGGTTAAGAATTCAATTTTAGACCGTGTTTTAGTTGTCAATGAGAATACTAAAACGAAAATGACAGCAATGGGATTATCATCTGATGATTTAGTGCAAGTGCTGAATGATGGCGATATTCTATTTGGAGAAAGCGTTAAAGAGGAATCCAAAAAATGCTACATTATAGAGAAGAACAATGTCAAATTTGCATTCACATTGCCATACGAGAGTTTTATTTCGGAAGTTTTTGTGAATGTTAAGAACGAGAAAGTAAAAACTTCTATTACCAATAATGGCGAGCTTATTCACTTTCCAGCAGATGATGATCTTGTTTATATTGATACTAATAATACTGTTCAATGTCAACTGGAACTTCTAGGTGAGGTGGATGCTAGAGATATTCTCAAGATGATGACAGAATCCGGATCAATTAATTTTGCAGAGTCCAATTTAAGCCAAAAACCGAAAGCAGAACATACCATAGAGTTTGAATACAACGATGTAATTATTAGTGCAAATATGATTTGGTACAAAAACAAATTAAACATTACTTCATTTGATTTCCCGGGAGTTGAGGATTGTAAAAAAGGGAGTAAACTAAAATAGTTGGATAATTAAATTGTTTAAATAGTACGTTTAAACCATTGTTTTTTTATTTTTGATTTTAATGAAATTTTCGGCAAAACAAATAGCTGGTATTCTTGAAGGAACTATAGAAGGGGATTCTTCTATAGAAGTTGAGGCTTTGGCAAAAATTGAGGAAGGTTTTTCAGGTGCATTATCCTTTTTAGGGAATCCTAAATATGAAGAGTTTATCTATTCAACGAAATCAAGTGTCTGCATAGTCAATAATACATTTAAAGCCTCAAAAGAACTACCATCTTCGTTAACGATTATTAGAGTTGAAGATGCTTATGCCTGTTTTGCAAAGCTTCTTGAACTATACGATTCAATGACCAAAGAGGAACCTCGAATCGAAGAGCCATCTTTTATTCATGAATCATCTAAAGTAGGAACTGATTTGTTTATGGGAGCTTACGCTTATATTGGAAAAGATACTGTAATAGGAAATTCAGTTGCAATTTATCCAAATGTTAATATTGGAAATAATGTTAGTATTGGAGATAATACAGTAATATTTCCAGGAGCAACAATTTATAGAGATTGTATAATTGGAGCTAATTGTATTATTCATGCGGGTGCAGTTATTGGAGCAGATGGTTTCGGATTCTCACCGAATGAAAAAGGTGAATTTCAAAAAATTCCTCAAATAGGAAATGTTGTACTTGAAGATAATGTAGATATTGGAGCTAATTCAACAATAGATAGAGCAACAATGGGAAGTACTATTATCCGAAATGGTGCTAAAATAGATAACCTGGTTCAAATTGGACACAATGTAGAAGTTGGAAGAAATTCAGCCATGGCTGCTCAAGTTGGCATTGCGGGATCTTGTAAGGTCGGAGATAATGTATTGATTGGTGGTCAAGTTGGACTAGCAGGACATCTTAAAATTGGCAATCGAGTTATGATCGCTGCTCAATCTGGAGTGCCAGGTGATGTGAAAGACGATAAAAAAGTAATGGGCTCACCATCGTTTGATATTGAAGATTACAAAAAGTCATACATTGGTTTTCGTCGATTGCCTAGAATTCTTAGTAGATTAGATGAATTAGAATTGAAAATAAAAGAATTAACAAAAGATAAATAATCGATGGCTGAAATGCAAAGAACTATTGCTAATCCAATAAAGCTTGTTGGTGTTGGATTGCATACCGGAGAAAAAGTGAATATGGAAATTCTTCCTGCAAAAGCTGGGCATGGTTATAAATTTCAAAGAATAGATCTTGAAGGCGAACCATTTATTACAGCTGATTGCGACCTAGTTGTATCTACAGAGAGAGGTACAACTCTAGAGCAGAATGGAGCAAAAGTATATACAACTGAGCACGTTTTGGCTGCACTATATGGATGTCAGGTTGACAATGCCTTGATTAAAATTGATGGGCCTGAAATTCCAATAATGGATGGAAGTTCACACTTGTTTGTTGACGCTATTGAAAAGGTAGGTTACGAAGACCAAGAGAAAGAAAGAGTGTATTTGGTCTTAGAAGAGAATTTGAAATGGGAAGACATTGATCGTGGGATAGAGTTTTTAGCTATTCCAGATAATGAATATCGAGTGACGGTAATGGTCGATTATAACTCACCAGTCCTAGGCACTCAGCATGCATCGATGTTTAAAATTGATGATTTTAAATCAGAGATTGCATCTTGTAGAACCTTTGTTTTTTTACGTGAATTAGAATTTTTAGCGAAGAACGATCTAATTAAAGGAGGGGATCTAGATAATGCTATTGTTCTTGTTGAAAGAGATAATATTAGTAGGGAAGAACTTGACTCATTAGCACGATTACTAGGTAAGGAAGATCTCAATATTTCAGTTGATGGAATCGGTGTATTGAATAGTACAAAGCTAAAATATGAAAATGAACCAGCGCGTCACAAATTATTAGATATTGTTGGTGATTTAGCATTAGTAGGGGTGCCGATTAAAGGCCATATTTTAGGCGCAAGGCCAGGACATTCAGGGAATGTTAGGTTCGCGAAAGTGCTTAAAGAATGTTGGAAACAACAACAGAAAGGAAGTAAGAAATTTGATCTCGAGAAAAAACCATTGTATGATATAGTTGATATTGAAAACATGCTGCCACATCGTTTTCCGTTCTTGATGGTTGATAAAATCATGGAGATTACAGAGGACAGGATTGTTGGCGTTAAGAATATCACAATGAATGAACCAATTTTCCAAGGACACTTTCCAGGTAATCCAATATTCCCAGGAGTGCTAATGGTTGAAGCAATGGCCCAAGTGGGGGGTATATTTTCATTAAGTAAAGTGGAAGATCCACACTTATATTCAACTTACTTTATGAAAATTGATAAAGTGAAATTTAAACAGAAAGTTATTCCAGGCGATACAATCGTTTTTGAATTAGAGTTGCTTTCTCCAATTAGACGTGGTCTCGTGAATATGGGTGGTATAGGTTATGTTAATGGTAAACCGGTTGTCGAAGCTGAAATGCTTGCGCAAGTTGTTAAAGACAAAGAATGATAAGTCATCAAGCAAATATTTCAGAAAAAGCAAACATTGGAGACAATGTCCGAATCGATTCTTTTTCAACAATCTTTGAGGACGTAACTATTGGTGAAGGCACAAGAATTCATCCAAACGTTACGATTTATCCAAAGACTAGAATAGGAAAGAATTGTGAGATTTTTCCGGGAGCAGTTATTGGTGTTTCACCACAAGATTTAAAATTCGATGGTGAAGATACTTGCGTTGAGATTGGAGATAACACAATTATTCGAGAATGCGTTACGATTCATAGAGGAACTACCGATAAGTGGAAGACTGTTATAGGAAGTAATTGTTTATTGATGACGTACGTTCATGTTGCACATGATTGCCAAATTGGTAATGGTGTCATATTAGCAAGTTATGTTGGCCTTTCGGGTCATGTAATTATTGATGATTATGCAATTCTAGAAGGGAAAGTTGCTGCACAACAGTTTGTGCATATTGGTGAGCATGCTTTTATTGGTGGTGCTTCACTTGTTAGAAAAGATATACCTCCTTATGTCAAAGCGGCTAGAGAACCATTAAATTTTGCAGGTGTCAATTCTGTTGGACTGCGCAGAAGAGGGTATTCAGATACTGATATAAGAGAAATTGAGGATGTTTATCGAATCTTATATGTCCAAAACAACAATGTCTCTAAAGGCGTTGAGGCGATTAAAGCGACAATTGCGGATTCTAAAATAAGAAAACAAATACTTGATTTTATTGCAAACTCCGAAAAAGGAGTAATCAAAGGGATGATATAGTATCCTAACTCCTAAACTTATGTTTAAAAGAGCCGACATTATTACACTAGACATTATTGGATATGCATTTGGAGGAAAAGGTATTGCTAAAATACCAACTGAAAATGGAGATTACGTTGTTTTTGTTGATAA
>Ga0209505_1000134_pt1 | contig 61648 bp, 48 predicted proteins | sample COGITO_mtgs_1103_2_FD_184794 | JGI IMG/M metagenome (GOLD analysis project Ga0209505, IMG submission 184794) | Pelagic marine microbial communities from North Sea - COGITO_mtgs_110331 (SPAdes) (version 2) | ecosystem: Environmental > Aquatic > Marine > Epipelagic ... | reverse complement strand
AAAAAAAAAACAAGCAAAGCAAAAAAACCTCAAAAAAGAACCCGTTGGTTTTCTCTTCTTTGTGGGGTAATTTGAGCGCACCAACGACATAAATTAATACACAGAAAGGACACATCATCACGTATAATACCATGTTGGGAACAACGACCGCCTCGACGAGCGCGTCGAGGATGAGCAACGCGAGCGCCTCGTCTTCTGTCTCTTCGTACTCTTCGTCTGTCTCTCCTTCTTCGGCCTCGCGGTATTCCCGGCGGAAAAGATTAACGAGAAGAACGAAAACACGTCAGCAGCCGATCTCCTCCGCGCGCGAGAAAACCACCGCGACTTCTTGGTCTTCTTCTTTCACTTCTTCTTCGGCGAGAAGCGGCGTAAACGACGGCAGAATGAATTCCTGGACGAACTGCTCGACGAGTTCTTCTTCTTCTTCTTCTCTGTTTCTTAGTCGTCCTCGCGCGACGAGAGATTACGACGGAAGAGGATGTGATGAGAGTTTTTCTGCGTCGAGACGAGATCAAATCGTCGTCGTCTCGGAGGCGAAACTGCGAAACCGAAAAAATAAACATCGAACGCGTGCGATTCTTCCGGACTCGAATACCTCAGCAGAGACAGCAAATAATAGCAGTAGCACAAGCAACGGAATCGAACAGGTGGAAGGCGCGCAACCGCTGGACGAAACGTACGCGATTCCGGGCGTCCCGCCTCTCGCGAGCGACCAAGAGGCGAAGAGAGACGCCGTGCGAAGAGTGTCTCGGTTGAGCTCTTTAGTCGCGTTGAAAGATTTGTATCGAGAACTCATCGAAGCGGCTACTTTATTGGAAGAGCTGAAAGATTTCGACGCGACGCCTCTGCAGGATGATTTGAAAGGGTCGTTTGAGTACTCCGATACGAGCGGCGGCCAATCCTCTCAACAAGACGGGGAAACCGTGGTGAGTTTAGAAAAGAGATGTTCCAACTTTGAAGCGGTGTTGGAGCAAGTGGAGAATATCTTTCAAAGTCGCGAGCGGTTGCAAGAGAAGCTTGGGTTTATGGACGCGCCTTTGACCGCCCTGACGACGATGTTGACGTCGTCTTTGAAGTCCTCCAACGACGAGGACGATATTGAAGACGCCTTATCCGCGAAGAAGAATAACGCGTGGGAGATTGCGTTCGACGAGGACAAGGCGAAAGAGGACAAGGAGGTCGTCATCGATACTGTCAAAAAGTACGACAAAGAGTTGGAGGCGCTAGGGAACACATTCATGGAGAAGTGCGCATTCGGAACGGAAGTGCAAGCGGTGAGAGATCGATTGGAACGCGTGAAAGAATACTCAATCGACGAGCAAAGTCCAGGCGAGTACGCCGGCGGCGACGGCATGGGAGGATACGGCGAAGGAGGTTCGAGCGAATCACCGAGCTCTTCTCCCACAAAACTTCGCAGACCGTTAGTGAGAACCGTCGAACGCGTGGAGCGATCGTTGAAATCACCGAGAGTAAAGAACGTCGTCAATAAGGTTTTAGAACCGGAAGTGAGAAAATCGGTGAGAGAAAAGCCGGGTCAAGCTATTCAATCCGTGGCGAGTTATTCCAAAAACGTCTGGGTTCGCCTCAACGGTGGCGACCCAGAGGACGAGCTAGACGCGTCCACCGCGAAGCTCGCGCAAGGAGTAGTCTCGAATCTCCCGAAACCGAAATCGTTGAAAACGGAGAAGGAAAAACTCATCTTGCGCTTATTGATTGAAGTGCAAGACCGAGATAAAATGTTTCTGGAAGTCATGAAAGCACGAGACGCGATCGCCAAGGAAGGCAAAGACTCGTTGTCTCGCGTTCGTTTGGCGGAAAAAGTCCGAAAGTCTGAGGAGCGAGTTTCTTTAATGCGTCGCGTCTTTGCCGTTCGAACGTTACAAACGGAAATGGAGAAAATTTTGGTCGCTTTAGACGACGAGGCGTGCGAAGCGCCCGATCGAGCCAGTTTAAGTGAGTTGGGTTTGCTCGTCGCCGAGTTCGGTAAAATGGACGCGCAGTTACGCAAGCTCGTCAGTTTAGTCGATCGAAAAGAAGTATTTTTAATCGAAGACGAAGTTTTGGCGCAACTCGCGGAGGATATCCCGGATATGAAGTCTCGATTAGGCATCCAGGACGGCGGCGATTCGCCGGCGCTCTCGTTGGAAATCCAAACCGAACGGTTCAAAGCTTCCGTCAACGACGCCGGGTCGAAATTGAAAGAAGGCGCGGTGTTCCTCTTCCGCGGGTTCAAGCTCCTCTTCTCCGATTTAGGCGCCACCGGCCGCCTTTTCGGCGTCGCCTTGTTAGGCACCTCCTTGAAACCTCGCGAAGTCCAAACCGTTCGCCAAACGTTTTTGGATCTGTTCACCTTCATTCCTTTCATCATCATCCTCATCACCCCCATCACGCCGTTAGGCCACGTGTTGGTGTACTCCTTCATTCAAAAATACTTCCCAATGCTCTTTCCGTCGCAGTTCACCGCGCGAAGACAAGCTTTGATGCAAAAATACGACGAATTAAGAGCCGAGTTGAAAGAAGCTCGACGCATCGCCGAACAACGCGAAGAGGACGACACGGTGAAAACCGCCATGGCCGCGGTCGCCTCCGTGAAAGGATTAATCGAACACAAAGATCGCGCCGAGTTTTCCGACATCGACGATAAAATGGCAAACATGAGCGTCGACGATGGAGACGACGAAAGCGAAAGCAGCATCACCGGATAGTAACTTATATAAAAGTGTTTCAAACTGTTGTAATAGAAGAAAAAAGCAGATTTGATGCCAAAAGGACGGACGTTTTCTCTCCATAAAAAAGATGCATCACGCTCTTCTAAAAAGTATTCCGAGACTCTTATTATTCACTCCTTCCTGCAAGAGCGGCGGTAAAAACATCGTCAGAAGAAGAGGCGCGATGACCACCACCAATTTCGCTTCTTTGTCTTCTTTGAATCAAGCGTCTTTCGCCGTCCCTGGTCTCGAAATCATCGACCATTCGTTCACCGTTCCGTTGCATCACGCGAAACTCGAGTACAATAAAACGAACGAAAAGATACAAATATTCGTCCGCGAAATCGTCAGTTCGGCGAATAAAGCTTCTGAGAAAAGAGAGACATTAAAAACCGCGCTGTATTTACAAGGCGGGCCTGGATTTGAATGCGCGAGAGTGCAAGAAATAGGCGGTTGGATTGGACACTTGGCGAAGGAGAAGAACATGCGAGTGTTATTACTTGACCAACGAGGGACCGGGCGCTCGTCGCCGATGACAAGACAAAAGTTACTCAGAGAAGAAAATTCAATAGACGAGACGTTGCAATACTATCGAGCGGATTCTATCGTGGAAGATTGCGAATTCGTTAGGAAAGAAATGCTCGGAGAGGAGAAGAAATACGACGTCGTTCTCGGGCAATCTTTCGGAGGATTCTGTTTGACGACGTATTTGAGCAGGTACGGGAACGAGGCGATAGATATGGCGTTGTTGACTGGCGGGGTGCCACCATTGTGTAATAAAGATCCGAAAGACTCGTACGTTAAGTTATTAGATCGAGTGAAGACGCAAACGAAGAAGTATTATTCGAGATTTCCGAGAGATAAGGAGATTATGAAAGAGCTCGCGAAATTGTGCGACGCCAAGGAACGGGTGAAAACGTTAAACGGGAACATCGTCAGCGCCAGAGGAGTTCAGGCCTTAGGATTTTCGTTAGGTACCGCCGGTGGGTTCGAGAGGCTGCATTACATGTTAGAGAACGCGATTTGCGAGGAGAATGGAAAAAGAAGAGTGTCGGATGAGTTTATGAACGCGTTCGATAAGTTCCACCCGTTTGATTCGAACCCGTTGTACGCGTTGATGCACGAATCTATTTATATGAATGGCGATAACAACAGTTCAAATTGGGCTGCCGAGCGTGCGATAAAAGAAAGAGCGAGCGATTGGGACCCAGTCGCGCCCGAACACGGGGACGATGGTGTTTTGTTCACCGGCGAGATGGTCTTGCCGTTCTTTTACGACGAACTGTCCTATTTGCAGCCGATGAAGCGCGTCGCGCAGGCGTTGCAAGACCGAACGGATTGGCCGAAACTGTACGATTTAGAGAAATTGAGAACGTGTAAAACGAAAACTGCGTGCGCGTTATATTTGGACGACATGTTCGTCGATTTTGATTTAGCCATGGATGTCGTCAATAACTACATGGGTCCGAACGTGCGAGTGTATGCGACGAACGAGTACATGCACTCGGGCATTCGAGAAGACGGGAAAAGAATCATCGATAAGATGATTGCCATGTTAGACGATTCCGATCCTTTGAGATAGATAGATGTGTGGTAAATTATTAGGTGTACCAGGGTACGTAGCAGCTACAACTAATCACTACTGCGCAGTTTAAAGCCGTCTGGCTTTTCAAAATCGAGCCCTTCGGCCCAAGACACGTCCTCGTCCCATAACTCTTCGAGCGTTTTAAATTCCTTTGTCGGTCCGGTGTGAAAAGAGCCGTGTTGCAATCGATACTGTTCCTCGATGCTATCTATTTTCGCTAAATCCTCCGAAGAGATGACAATATCCAGCGCTTCTTTATTTTCTCTCAACCTTTCTTTGTTCACGGTTTTCGGCAACGGCACCGTACCTCGATGAAACACCGCCCAATTGAGACATATCTGCGCCGGAGTCGCGCCGTACTTCTCCGCTAACTCTACAACTATAGGATTCGATAAAGGCGGCGCACCGGACCGTTTTCGATTTAAACCGTCCGAGGAAAACTGGTCGCCCGAACCCAACGGCCCGTAACATTGCACCACGATATCGTTCTCTTTACAAAACTCGACCAAATCGTCTTGCCTCCAGTTCGGATGGCACTCTATTTGGTTCACGCTCGGTTTGATTTCGCAACACCTCAGCAACTGTTCCAACTTCTTCCTCGAAAAGTTTGACACGCCAATTCTTTCCACCAAACCTTTCCTCACCAAACGCTCCAACGCTTTCCATTGCGCCTCGATCGACCCGCTCGTCGTCACCGGCCACTGGAGTAACATCAAATCCAGTTTCTCTATCCTCAACTCTTTCAACTGCCTCTTCGTTTCTTCCTCGAACTTCTCCGGCGGTAAGGAATACGTCATCAACTTTGACGTCACGTGCACATCCTCTCGCTTACCTCCGTTTATGTCCTTCACATAAAGTTCGATGGCCTCCCCGACTTCTCTCTGATTCTGGTACACCGGAGCAGAGTCGATGTGTCGGCACAAACCAGACGCTAAAGCTTCGAAAACGATGTCTTTGGTCACGCCGGGAGAGGATTTCCACGTTCCTAATCCCATCCAACCGTGCGACGTGTTCTGCAGCGTCGTATTCATCGCGTTTGTCTCACTTTTTCCGTTCGTCGTCGTTTCTCTCATCTCCGTTGGTATTCCCCGCGTTGAGAATGATTCTCGCCCCGGAGGCGACGAACCAACCCGCGGCGACGACGGTGGTGACGCCGAGCGAAGCGGCGACGAGTTTTTGCGCGCCGTCTGCGAGTTGTTTCGTGCTCATAAAACTTCTTAGTATCGGTGTGTTTGTTTGTGACGACGAGATACTGTTGTGCTTTTTCCAACAAACAACTCAAATTTTCTTCTTATTCGCGTATATTTATATTACAACCATAATTTCTCTCTCATCCTCATCAGGACGACGGACTTTTTCTTATTAAAAGTCGTCTTCGTCGCTTCCCCAGGCGTCGTCGGCGGCGCCGGATTGATTTCCGGTCGCGGCGTTGGCACTCGTCACGAGCATGGATTTGAACTTGTCGTCGACGGAGATGATACCGCCCGAGTCGGTTTCTGTTTTCGATTGGTCGGCGCTTCGCTCTTCCCTCCACGCTCTTTGCGCTTCTTTTTCTTTCGCTCTGGCTTCTTTACCGGTGGCGAAAGCAAACGCGTTGCCGCTTTCGAGCTCTTGTAAAGCGCGTTTGATTTGCGAGACGATGAAAGCGTCCGAGTCTGTGTAAAAGGACGTGGCTCTACCAGTCATGCCGTTTCGTCCGGTACGACCGATTCTGTGGACGTAATCTTCAAAGTTCCTCGGCAAGTCCATGTTCACGACGTGTTGGACGCCTTTGACGTCCAATCCTCTCGCCGCGACGTCCGTAGCGACCAAGACGGAACACAAGCCTCTGGTAAAATCCTTCAAAGCTGCTTCGCGTTCGCCTTGCGTTCTCCCGCCGTGTAAAGACGCCGTAGCCACACCTTCCGCGTTCAACATATCCGCCACGTCTTCCGCTTTCGCTTTACGTTCGACAAACACGATGGACATCGGCGGCGCGTTGCCGTGCGCGACCGATTCCATCTTCTCCTCCACGAGCATCCGACACAATCGATCGATTTTTGCGACATCGTTCGGTACTTTTTCTAAACTCTGCGCCACGTTCGAGGTTGGCGCCGAGACTGTGCCTACTTTCACTTTTACTGGTTTCACTAAATACTCTCCGGCTAAAACTTCAACTTCCGGCGGCATCGTCGCGCTAAACAACAACGTTTGCCTCGGTTTCGGAGTCGCGTTTAAAATCTCTAAAATTTGTTGTTCAAAACCCATATCTAACATCCGATCGGCTTCGTCCAAGACTAGAAACGACGCGCGTCGTAAATTGGTGTTATTTTGGTGTATGTGATCGATCAACCTCCCCGGCGTGGCGACCACGCACTCGACGCCGTTTCTCAAATCGCCTCTCTGTTCGTTCATGCTCGACCCACCAACGACGATAGTCGTCTTAAAGCGTCTCTTATCGATCGCTTGCGAAAACGCTTTCGTCTCTTTCTCGATTTGTTGCGCCAACTCTCTCGTCGGCGCTAAAACAATCGCCGTCGGTCCGTCTCCTCTTCTCGTCGCGCCGTACGCGTCCGAAATCGACACGCAGTAATGAATCATCGGTATCGCAAACGCGGCTGTTTTCCCGCTCCCAGTCTCCGCGCACCCCAGGACATCGCTCCCGGATAATATCACCGGTATCCCTTGCGCCTGTATCGGCGTCGGCTTATCGAACCCGTGCGCTTTAATCGACAAGGCAATCTCTCTGTCCAATTTCATGTCCTCGAAGCTCTCGATCGGGGCGTACTCGTTCGTGTCTTCTTCCGGGCTTTCCGCGAGAACGTTTAGCCGTTCTCTCATGTCCTCGATTTGTGATTTGGTTAGGTTTAGAACGCGTTCCGACGGTTGCCATTTTGTCTTCGTCTTTATTTTGTTCGTCGTGGTATTATCCTCAGCCGCCGTTGTTGTTCTCGAACGATGTTGTTGATGATTCGACCTTTCCCCGGCGGAAGGGCCAAAGCCGCCGCTGTCGTCGTTGTTAAAGGCACCATTACCACCACCACTTAAAGAAGACGTTGATTCTGCCGCGTCTGAGGCGCGCAGGTGCGGTGGCACGTATCCTCCTCCCATGCTTTCTGCCGCTCTTTTCCTCGTTTTTGCTGCTTTTTTGTTCTCACACGCGGTCGATGTAAAAAGCAGAAACGACCAAACCACAGGAAAACCACATTTTCCTTCCTCATAAAATAACTACAAATTTAGCGCATAATAATACACACACATAACTTTTAAAATATGCCGAAAGAAAGCAGACAACCGTGCAGGTGCGAATAATTATACGCGTTGTTTATTATTGGTTTTAGGAGAGATGCGGTGGCGTTTCTCGTTTCGCGTCGCGTCGTTCTCTTCGGCGTTCGTTTTGACGATGGTGATGATGAGATTTTTGATGCGCAAAGCGCGAATTTTTTATTGGGGTGAGAAAGAGAGAGAGAAAGGAGAACGCGATCGGTGCGAAGGATGGATGACTGTGCAAACGCATAAAACGTGACGCGAGATGTGTGTTTCGCGTTTTTTCTGCGCGAGGTGCCGTTCGCGACAGGCCCGTTCGAGGAGGATTCCGACGGGAGAGATTCCTTTTTTTCTCCCTCTTTCTCCAGCCGGCGGTGGTGTACAAAGCCCCATCCATTTTCCAAAATGCTTCTTCTTTGTCTTCTTCTTGTTCTGACCTCACTCTTTCTCTTCTTTCTTCTTTTAAAAACAACGAAAACTGTAAACAGATTATACGTCCGTGGCGTCATTTTGGGGTACAAAAGAGCGCGAACGAACCAATACGAAAACACCTCTCTGATCAAGTTGGAAAACGTTCCGGACAAATCCTCCACCTCGTTTTACTTGGGGAAGAAATTGTGCTACGTGTACAAGGCGCACACGAAGAAACAAGGGACGGTGTACAGAACCATGTGGGGTAAGGTGACGAGAGCACACGGGACGTCTGGGGTTGTTCGCGCGCAGTTCAAGCACAACTTGCCGCCGACAAGCATCGGGGGTAAGATCAGATGCATGTTGTATCCGAGCAACATCTAATAACGCCAGAGCGCGCTTGAGAGATTTAGCCAAACACAGTCCTAGAATAATATTAATACTTGAATTACTACACTTAGCCTAAACAACTACTATAACTACCACTACCACTACCACTACCACTACTACTTCTATTCTAAAATTGATTCTTCCACGCTTGGACGAACACTCTGCCTTGCGTCAGCAGCGGCGGCGTTCGTTGCAACTCCTCTCGAAACACGTCGAAATCGTATTTTTCCAACTTTTCCAACCACCTCTCCGTCGTCGTCGCTTGCAACAGTAATTTCGCCATGTGCGGGTACTTCTCGCCTAACTTATTCTCCGTAAAATTCCTTCTCGCCGCGGCTAAGTGCCCGACTGCGGCGCTCGCGATTTTATGCGTCACGTTTTTAACGCGTTCGTCTCCGACTTTACCTTCGTACACAGTCTCCGCGCTTAAATTCTCCTCCGCTAACAAATCCATCGGAAAATACGTCTTCCTATTCCTCGCGTTTATCTTCGCCCCTCTCAAACTGTTCGTCAACCCAATCGCGGTCCCTAAGTGCGACGCCACGTGATCGCTCGCCATCGACCGAATATTCTCGCAGTCTAAAGTCACCAACAAAAAATTCCCGTGCGTTTCTCTCGCGAACAGTTCTAAATCCTTCGTCGCGTCGAACGCGTTCGATCCTTTCTCCACGTCCTCCATTCGTGCTTCGATCGCTCTTTTAATCCACGTCACGTATCTCGTCTCGTTAAACGAAGGATCGGATCCCATGACTTCTTTCGCGTGCGTCGCGACCGCGTTTATACATCTCGCGATCGGATGTTCCGGAACGCGCGATTTTTTCCTCCTTGTCGTTACAGGCGTAAACATGCTTTCCAAATGGTCCATCCACCATCGCAACTTTACCAGCGCGATATCTTTATTCTCTTCTCCTCCTGAATGCGTGCCAATCCCGGCGGTTTCGCAGTTCAACGCTCTCAACGCTAACGGTCCGGCGCGTCTCGAGGCGTCGATGGCGTTCGTGCACAGGTAGGTTTCGTAATCGTTTTGGCGTAACGTCGCGGCGCAGTGACGGAAATCTTCCCGCAACTGTGCAATTTTATTCTCATCGGAGTCGTTGTTTTTGTTGTTGTTGTTCAGAGTCGTTAAAGGTCTTCGAAAAGAGGAGGATGATAACGACGACGAAGACGCGCTGCAGACAAAAAAGCGACGACTCCCGACGAAAGAAACCAGCGCGCGATGACTTCGAGAAGACGACGACAACATCAGTGATGAAAGTGCATCTCACTCTTCTTGAAGGAAAAAGAATGAGGAAAGAAACGTCTTTTTTCAAGTCTTTTTTCTCATCACATGTATAATAATAATAATAATAATAATAATAATAATAACATCATATATATATATCTTTTACTACTACTCTTACAAGCTCATCAAAACCTCTCGTATGGCGATGACGTCCGCGTGGTCGTCGCCTAATTGTTGCTTTTGCAGAACCAACGCGCGTTCTAACAACGGCTTCCCTTTATTAGTTTCGCCTAAATCTAATCTGCAAATCGCCAGGTCGGTGAGCGTTTGAACGGAACTCGGATGGTCGTCGCCAAGGGCGTTTTCTTGGATGCGCAAGGCTTGTTCGTATAAAGGGACCGCGCCGAGGTAGTCTTCTTGGTCGGATTTCGCGGCGGCGAGGTCGACGAGAACGCGCGCGTAGTCTGGATGGCGGGTGCCTTTGGTGACGGAGAGCGCGGAGAGTTCGCGTTGGAGTTCTTCGATGGACGGGTAATCGTCTTCGTCTTCGTCGTCGTCGTTGGAATCATCATCGGAGTCATCTTCAGAATCGACTTCGGGTTGTTTTTCTCCTTCGCGCGGACGAGAGAATATCGCTTTATCGGTTTCACTCGCGGCGCTCTTCTTCTTAAACTCAAACGAGTTTGACGGCGCTTCGAATACTTTCGAAGCCGCTTCTTTTTCTACCGCTACTCTACTACTACTCGTTTGATTCTTCGTCGCCGATTCACTCGGTTTCTTTTTCAAGTCGCTGATTTCTTCGTCGTCGTTATTCTTATTTTTATCCTCGACTGATGATACTTTTGCATCTACCGCGCGTTCGACGGCGTCGCGAATTGAACTCTTCAACGTTTTCGGTAGCTTATCGCGCACTTTGCTCCTACCGGTAAACGTCCCGATGAACGCCAACGATTCTACCGCGGCTTTCCTTACCTCGCCAGAATTGTTTTCCAAGTTTTCACAACAAAACGTCAACGCTTTAGACGCAGCGTTGACCGCGTGCACACCGTGAGACGTGTTCATACCGAAACTAGAGCAAATCAAGCCGAGCGTTTCTAAGCGCTTGACCATCGCGCGCGGGGCGACTGGTTTTGACGAGGCAGACGAAACGATCGAAGACGACGACGAGGACGAGCGACCAGAGGACCCTTTCCCTTTCCCTCCAGAGCTACCGACTTTCTTCTTTTGCGCTTCGACTATCTTCTCTAAAATGATGAACGATTCGTGCTGTTTTTCCACCGTGGAGGCAACGTGCGCGAGCGTTTCTTTCGCCGCATCTCTCGCCCGCGCGTGCGCTTCGGCTAAACGTTCGAGCAGGAAAGGCACAACTTCAATGGAAAGAACGGCCGAGACGTTGGTGCTACCGCTACTTTTGGCGTTAAAGTTTGTTTTTTCGCAACAAAACGTGCACAGAATTCGGAGCGTTTCGCACGCGCGAATGAACGCCGATGCTATTTTGTCGCAAAGACACTTTTGCGCCAGAACGCGACAGACCGAGACGAAGAATTGATTCGTATCCTCCACGGTAACACTTTTTGCACTGAGTAGAACCGTGTTCATTTCAGTCAAAGCGGCGTCTCGCGTGCGCCATCGTTCGCTTTTGATGAGTCTCGCAACTACATCCGCGCTAAACATAGCGAACATCGGTTCCATGTCTCTTTCTTCGCTCGCGGAGAGTTGCAACGTTTCTTCCTCCTCCTCGGCGGTGGTTGTCTGAGGAGTGCTGTTCTCCCCGTTCTTCATTATTTCCGATCCAAGAGAGGAAAATCTACTGACTGGAGTGAAAGAAGATCCGCCGTCGCCGTCGCTGTTCCCAGTTTGTAAACCTGGCGACGTCGGCGGAGACTTTGCGCGACCACTCGCGCGTGCAGGGATTTCATCGTTCGATAACCCAATAGCGCTGGCGTCGTCGGGCCGCGTGTTTGTGTTTTCGGAAAGCGGAAACTGCGCGGCAACACTCTTCCCTTTCGCGCCGCCGTCGTCTGGGTCAAAATCGAACGACTTATTAGTCGCATTAACGACGATCTCGTTTCCATTCTCGTCGTTTTTCACGCGCATGCCTAAGATTGGACTACTCGCCGCGCTATTATTGTTGTTGTTATTTTGATGCGTCGTCGTCGTGCTTTTCTCAAACGCGTCGAAATCCATCTTTTCAATTTCAGCTTTTAACGTTTTCGCCGTGTCGTAATCTTCCAACCTGACCGCGTTCATTTTCTTCGCTTCGAGTGCAGCTACCGCGGCACCAAACTTACGCAAACGACTCATCACGTCTCTCAATCGCTTCGCTTCGTCGTAATCTTCCACTTCCACTGCTTTTTGTTTCAACGCTTGCGTCTCTTGGATTCGTCTGGCCGTTTTCGCGTCGCACGGCGCGTTTTCAAACATCGGCGGCGACGTGAACGTGGTATTCGTCGTCGCGTTGTTTTTTCGCGTCGTGGTGGTAAACGAGGACGACGGATGCATCGAGCGTGCGTTTGAATTCACAATTTTCGCCTCCGGTGTTCTCGCGGCCGCTGCAAAAAGACTGTTGTTGGCGTTGTTGGCGTTGGCCATTTTTTGCTCGAGCGTCATCCCGATAATCTGAATCTTCGCGATGCCAATCTGCTTGTGTTCGTTCTTCTCGTTCACGTACGCCTCGTCAAACTCTAGCTTCAACCCAACGCAGTTCTCTGCCACTAAATGTATCGTCTTCAACTCTCTCGCGTAAAAATTACTCTCTCTGTTCTCCGTAAACGACACGTACCCGAGCTTCTTCGTCTCTTCTGTACCGGTCTTTTCGTTCACCGTTACCGCCGAGACGTGTACTTTAGAGGCGATTTTATACGCGTGCGAGGTGAGCAACAGTCGATGTACCGTCGCTTTTTTGTTGACAAGTTTCAATAACAGCGTTTGTTTTTCGTTTTGAGTCGGATTTTTTCTCGAGCACCACCCTGCGGATGTTGATGCTCCTCCCGTTGTTTTCTTCTTTGGGTCCTCGTTTTCGGTCGTCGTCGTCAGAGGTGAAGAATTTTGAGTCATCTCCGTCGTTGTTGATGTTTCACCATCCAAAGCCGGCGATAAACGCTCCTCCAGATTCGCCGCTTTAGCGTTTTCATCCTAACAGTAGTAATAATAATAACAACAAGAAGAACACAAAAAAGAGTGAGTCATCGTAACGCGCAAAACGTAACACAAAAGTCAACATTTTTGAATAATTTTCCAAATTCCCCGTTGATACAACGAACGAAACGACGGGTAAACGCGAGACGAGAAAGACGAGAAAAAGAGTAGAAAACACAGAAGGAGGTGCACTCCTGATGATACTCATTAGTAGTAGCATATAATACCTCGCTCGTCACCGAAACGACGGTAAACGGAAGTCGAAAGGAAGTGGTGGTCGTTGGTGTCGGTGATGTCATCCTTCTTCTTTTTTTCTGACGAAAATGAAGCAAAACTGTTGCAAAAGTTTTAATAAATGGTAGTATTAAAATCCTATCGCTGTGCGCTATTATACGCGGCAGAAGCGGCGGCGGCGTGGAATTCGTCGACGATTTGCCCTTTGTCGTCTTTGTCGTTGGGGTCGTCGCCGTCGAGGAGCGTATTCTCGTCGTCGCTTCGGGTGGGACTTTTATCGTAGTCTCCCGTTGGCGAGTCTGACATCATGGTCGAGAAGAAGTTTCGGACGACTTGCCAGCCTTTACTGTTGGACGTTTGGGTGGTTTCCTCCGTTTTTGAAGTCGTCGTCTTTTCGGCGGCGGAAGAAAAAAGCATTCGCTGCCTTCTCTCCTTCTCTTCTTCTTCTCCGAATCGAGGCGCAGCGTTGGCGAGCATTGATTGTTTCTCTTTCTTGTTTTTTGCGCCTTCTGCGACGCTTCGTTTGAACTCTGAACCGGGTGAAAGCACTCCTCGCGTTGGATGATGCCGCGAGGGCGAATTCATCAAGTCGACGCTCGTCACGCGACGGAACCTGTTGGCCACTTCGTGCATAGTTTCCATTCGTTCCGCTTTCATTCGTTCGCAAATCTCTAAAATCGCGGATTCGTACACCATCGGTATGTGATCGGTCATCATTCTCGTGCTTAAAGGAATGTCCGTGAACGCTGTCGCGTGTTTCGGTTGCGCCACAGGACGTTGGCTGGACAGTCGGCGCAAGTGAATCACGCGTCCTGGTTGCACGAGGAAATCGCTTCCCGAATGATCGCGAAGTTCCAATCCGCTCTGGTCGCCTAAATCTTGCCAGCTTGTTTGATCCGAATCTCTCTTCTTCGATTTTTCCGCACCTTCGGTACCACCGTTCGTCGTCGTCGCATCGTCGGCACTTTCGTCTACCTCGCCGCCGTCGGTTTTATTAGCTTCGCCGTTGCTATTTCTATTCGTCAGCTCTATTTGTTCGCTAGTGGTTTCGCTAATGCTATTGCTTCTGCTTGAATTTTGTAATCCGTTGGCAACTTCACGAAATGCGCCTCCGATGGACTTCAGCATTGGTTGCGCGGGAGAGGCGGCATTTAACCGTCTCAGAAGTCGGCGCACGGAGGCATAACATAACCTCGGAATGACATCTTTCCCAGCGACAACCGACGTCACGTAGTCTTGACACTTCAACGATAAATCCAAAGTAACCACCGCCGGCGAGGCGAAGGAAACGACCGTGCAGTTATGCATGACAGACGCAATAGCGCCTTCGCTGTTTGGTAAACCCTCGACACCTTTTTGCGCGGCGCTTATGACATCAACGTCACCAGATCGTAAAAGCATGGCGACGCACACGGCGACAGCTGCACCCATAGAGTGCCCGGTGAGTAACACTTTGAAATCTGGATTTTCGTAACACGCTCTCGTCATTTGCGGCAATCTCGTGGAGATAATTTGCCACGCAGACATGACGACGCCGCTGTGCGCGAACCCTCCGAGGAAAGGCACAGACGTCGAGCACGCATCCGTGATGAAATCACTTCCATTCGCGGTACCTCGAATGGCTAAGACCACCAATTTCTCGTTTCGGTCGACGGCGACGTAAGATGCCGGAGAGAATTGTAGCGTTTCCCAATCGGCGACTAATATATCTTCGGGCGAAACATTCGCGTGTTTTGCTGCAGTTTCCGTAATTTTGTCGTGCAAAACGTCCGGATCTTTCTCGTTTTGAATCTCTACGTGTTTCGCAAACGTCGCAAACTTTTCCTTATTCGAAGCGTTCATGAGCAAAGCAGAAAGCGTTCCGTACGCGGCAGACGCGTGTCGTAACGCAGGTTTTAATTCTTCCATAGCTTCCAGCGATACTTCTCCGTCTCTTCTGACGGAGATATTGTTAACGCTAGCGTTACCACTCGCGTTGGCGTTGTTGTTATTGTTGTCAAAAAACAACGCCTCGTCGTGCATTTCATCTTCGTCGTCGCCGTATAAATACTGTTTCGACGTCTTCTTCAATCTCGCCTCCGCGCGTTGTTCTCTCCACAGCATAATACCCGCGATTGGGTCAAATATCGTCATACCTTCAACACCCAACGGTTTCAACTCTTTCATGAGCATAGTCATCACTCGAATCATCGCGCGATTAAACTCGACAATTTCCCACATGGACGAAGGGATAGTCACACCGGAGACTTTCTTCAAATCTTGTTTCTTTCTGAAGTTGCTACTTCCACCTTCTTTCTTTATCGGCGTCGACGTCGGCGTCGGTGTTGGCGTCGGAGCTCCTAATTTTTGCGCGGTTTCTACTTCTCCTCCTTCTTTCTTCATCATCGTCGTCTTCTGCGCCTCTTCCTTGGCCTCTTCCTCGAGCGCGAGCAAGACGTCCTCGGGAATTTCAGAAGGATCTCTCGAGTGCGTCGTCCTCATGAGCGTCTCGTCGTCCATCTTTTCCGGCAACACTGGCAGCGTTCTTCCTTTCTCGTCTTTTGCCATGATGACATTTGACGGCGCTCGCAAGACGATCCCGCCCGGTAACTTCTTCGACGCGTTCGTCCCTTTCGTCCTCTCTAAAACCGTCTCAATCGTTGACTTTTCTGTTTTTTCGCTCTTCTTCTCGCCGCCTTCTCCGCCACCACTATCTTGCACTTCTTCCGCACTCGTCGACACCCACTTCGCGCCTCTCGGCGGCACGAACCCGCCCAAATCGTCAAACAAATAATCCGCGGGATTCTCGCCGTAGCGGTCCGTCCCGAATTGAAACAGCGAAAACCCGCCGCCGCTGCCGAAGCCGCCTTTCTTTTTCTTCTCCTCTACTTCTTCCTCCCCGTTGTCTTTTAATTCTGCTTCTTCTCTGAACAACTTTTCCAGTCGTTTCAAGTTTGGCGAGCATCCGTTCGGGTGGTTTTCCTCGAAATCCTCCAAACCGTCCTCCTCTTCGTCTTTGGTGACCGATTCTGGTTCGAACGCCATGAACTTTTGAAACGCGTTTTTCTTCTTCGTCTTCTCATTTTCGGTGGCGTCCGATTTCTCGAAGAACGATCTGAACGAAAAGTTCGGCGTCACGCTTCTCTTTTGCTCTTCCTCTTCGTCTGCATCCTCCCGCCGACGCGCAAAATCCGCAGCTTCGTCTGCGCTCATTTTTACTCAAACGTGAGGCAAAAGAGCGGCTAGAAAACAACAACACCCATCTCGTGCATCTCCCTCCTAAACGCGTCGTCGTTTACCTCTCAACGCTCTTTTCGTCGTCGTCGTCGTTGAGACGCTTTCCTCCTCTCTGAATGTGATGCTTCGCGTCGTTGCGAATGTGTCGCGAGTGCGAAAATGTGTGACGATTCAAGTAAGGAGTTGCCTCTCTGGTGGTACATTTTTACTAAAATAATCGCAAATACTACGCTACGCTAAATTCGCCTAAACTCTCTACTGTTATAAAATATCTTTACAGGAACCGAAATACACGCCAACCATTGCGTCTCTGGTGGTCACCTGCGCGTGGTTGTGGTGATGATGATGATTGGCGTTCCAAAAACCGTAGGCGTAGTGTCTCGAGGCGAGAAGTTTCGCCCCGACGACTATTTCGCCTTCGATGGAATCGGTGAGCTTGAACTTTCGAGCGAGTTCGGCTTCGACGAGACGACTGGTTACGGTGCACGAAAGTTTGTACGTTTGTTGTTGGTGGTGGTGATGGTCGTTTACGTCGTCGTCGTTGGTACGCGCGAGGAAAAACTGTTTTGCCACGTTCAGCTTAGGACGAAAGGCGGAATCTTTAAGCTGTTTGGCGAGCTCGAAAGAAAGCGTCGAGCCTTTCTGTGGGTCTGCGCGTCGAAGCGCGAACGTACACGCTCGGTGTTTTTCAAATCGTTGCTGCTGGTGAGACTCGACGATTTCACCGGGCTTTATTCTTCCTCGGCTCTTCTTTTCTCGAAGATTGACGGTCGCCGTCGTGTGCGTTCGCGTCTTTTTCCTTTTCGACGACAGGATTTCTTCCGGTGTTTCCTCCGGATCCGGTGGAGAAGTATCCTCTGCGACACTACTCGTCGTGTGCGTGAAGCTCGCTCGAATGCTTTTCGCGCTGTTTCCGTTCGAGTCAATCGATAGGCGTTGCGCGAAACGAATCTTGCCCGCGTTGTTTTCCAACACGTCCTTTTCGGCTCTACACGAGAGAAGCGCTTTTTTTGTCCCGTTGGAAACGTTCGAGTGCAACACCAATTGTTCGTCAAAACTCGGCGGGGTCACCATCGTCGACGATAACGAACACACGCGTGAAATTAACGAGTGCACGGGCGCGTACCCATTCGAGACCGTCGCTTGAACGCTCGATTTTGTCGGCGTCACTCGCACCGTGGCGTACGTTTTAAGCCGTTCCCGTTTTTCCTTGTTGTTCAGAGTATTCGCTTTTTGTTTCTCTTCTTCTTCTTCTTCTCTTTTCGGTGGTGGTGGTGGCATAAACTTAACCCCGGCTACCATCTCGTCGTCGAGTATGTTCACTGCGTTTCTTATCGCGTCTCCTTTCTTCTTTATCCTCCTCTCGCGCTTTACATCGTTTCCGTCCTCGTACTCGTCCTCTTCGTCTATCCCAACAACCACCAACCTCGACCGCTCGGCGAACACTTCCACCCGATCTTTCAAATTCCGCCCGACAAAAAACGACGAGGGTATCACGTTCGCGACGACTTGCGCGTCTCGCATGCCGTTCGTCTCGTTCCCGATAAACTGGGCGCGAATTTTTACGTTTGGTCCAGCTTCGCCCGCGACGGATAAAACGACAGACTTTTCATCCAGCGACCCGAGCTGTTTTCTCGTCGCATTCGTGCTCTTCTTCTCGCTCTCGTCTTCAGGATTTTCCGTCTCTTCCTCTTTCTTCTCGCCGCCAGTAGTATCGTTGCCGTTGTGTTGTTGTTTTTGATGATGATGTTGAAAACCTTTCGGTCGTCTCGCTCTCCGTTCGTTCCTAATATCCGCCGCCGCGTAAGGCGCTACGCTGAAAATGTCCTCTTCGCTTCCCCCTAATATCGACGACGACGACGATAGAAATGCTGGTTTTATTGGTCTCTTTGATTGCGCTTCCATGTTCCACGCGAAAAACGCGCCTTTCCCGCTGCTTTGACTTTTCGCGAATAAGACAGTATTTTCAGTTCCATCCTTTCTCAGGAAAGGGTGTTGGTGTTCAAGTCGTTGGTGTTCAAAGTCTTCGACGCACCTCGCGACCAAAACGCGTTCCAGAGCGAGCTTGGACTTCCCCGCACCCATGAGTATATCGCGTTAAATGTTTTTAAGACCCTCTCGCTCTCTGAACGCACGAATCAGAGCTCTTCTAGGTACTCGTAGTTTCGCATCATCTCCTGATGAGATTGGCCCCCGGGGTCAAGGTGTACCTGTTCTCACTCGCATTCGGCGGATGATCTCTTTTCTCGCAACGCGCACCGCTCACCCATTCGTCCTCGCACAACGCGTGATATTAAAGGTATACCATGTCTCTCGTGTGGTTCTTCATTCACGCGCGAGACGACAGAGTGTGTGACTGTTTTTTAGTCTGAGGAAAAAACTCGTCAAACATTTTTCCCCGTTGGGATTTTATCCGGAATCTGTTTGGTGTTGTTGTTGTTGTTGTGTGCGTGTCTTTCATTCGGAACGCATCGTTCTCCGGAAAGGTCTCTCTGTCTTCTCGCCAAACAACGAACGCACTCGTTTGACTGTGTTTCGAGAAAAGCGGCGCTGTTTTTCGTTGGGCTTTTTCTCGCACTGAGGAGGAGTTGTGCGCGTGAGTAAAGCGCGAGGAAAATCATCATCGCGAGCCTCTTCAACGACGACGACGTAAACGTTTCTTCTCTCGAGCGCGCGAGAAGAGATGAAAGGATTTCTTTCGAAACTCAATCTCCGCAGACGAAAGCAGAACGACGACGACGCAGCAGACGAGAACACCAAAACCAACACCAACAACAGACAAAAGAGGAAGCAACGAAAAACTGCACAAAAAATCCGCGAGAAACAAGCGCACGCGATAGAACGAAGCGCGAACAGCGTGCGAGCGATATCAGGTTTGGCGAGTGGGAGCATGCGTTTACTCCCGAATAAAAACGGCAAGAAACCAATCAGCACGAAAACGAACGTGCAAGGTATGGTTGTCGGGTTAGCCGCGCTCGGGGTGGCGCGGAGTATGGCGGAGCGTTCAGTCGTCGCGAAGAAGAAGAAGAAGAGGAAAGAAGGAGTGAGTAGCGAAGAAGAAGAAGAAGAGGAAGAAGATGAAGAAGAAGAGAAAAGAGCGAGGCGCACAACAAACGGGACGACGGTAAAGTTCGCGGCGATGATGGCGACGTTTATAGTCAAACCAGTCACCTTCACCGGCGCGTTCGTGTTGCGAGAGGTGTATCGAAGCGCGTTGGCGTTGTTAGGGGAGACGAATAAGGACGATGGGTCTTCTTCTTCTTTGAAGAATAGCGGCGGCGAGTCCGTGTTAATGACGCCCCCGTTGACTCCAAAAACACCCAGAAGTAGTCGACAGAGCGTGAATTCGAGTCACGACGACGACGAGGATGAGGATGTAGGAAAGAGTGCGAGCGACGCTACAAAAGGTGATACCAATAAATGTTGCTCCAACTGCGGCGTGAAAATAGCCAACGCGTTGCGATGCGCGAGGTGTCGACAAACGTGCTACTGCTCCCAAGAGTGTCAAAAGAGCGAGTGGAACGAGCACAAGAAAACGTGCGTTCCATCGCCCGAGTTGTTGGAAAACACTCGACGAGCGAACGAGGAAGTGCGCGAAGCGACTGTGAACTGGGACGGCACGTTCCAAGCGTCGACGAGTTTGTTCCAAGCGGTGAAACATTTGACGAAATTCGCGAAAAGATGTGGCGATGCGAAAAGTAGCGGCGACGCGTTGTGGATTTCACTCATATTGTTTGCGAACGAAATCGATTCGTATGGAGAAATTAAACGGGAAGATCGGTGGCGAGACGTTACGTTCGATCAGCATTTGGAGACGTGCGAAGCGGCGGCGAGAATTGTCATGCGCTCGGAATTTTTAGAAGGCAGTAGTAACGAAGTTGATAGTAATAGCGATTCCGAAGAAGCCAGAAAGGCAAAGAAAGCGCGCGCGCGAGCGTTGGCGCGTTTAGCTTTGGGTACGTGCGCGCTTCGCGGCGCCAAGAGGAGCACGAAAATCGCTTTGGAAAATTTTTACGACGCTCGCGAAGACGCCGTGAGATGTAAGTGTCCGTTCTTAGCCGCGGAGGCGTGTCGACGGATATGTTCCGCGCACTTGCACACGGGAAACTTTTCGTCGGCGTCGATTGCAATTCAGCAAGCCGTCGAGTTTGCAAAGCTAGTCGCAGAGAAGCAGAAGAAGGAGAATGCTACCAACGAAACGACGACGATGTATTACTACTATCGTTTGTTTCACGCGGATATTCACGAAAGTCTCGAAGTGTGCGTTTGGCTCGAGCACTTAAAGTCGTCGCGAGAATATTTCGGTAAAAACAATACCACGCCTCGCGAACCGAGCGAGCGCGCGCATTTCTTAGCAAAAGATGATTCCTACCTCGAAAAGAAGAGAGCGTCTAATTTGAAAACCGTCGCCATCGGGGAAGCGTTGCTGAAACGCGAGGAGTTAGAAAACGGCGACAACGAGAAGAGCGAGCGCGTCAAGCAAACGATCTATTTTATTCTCGCAGAGACGTATCACGAGCTCAACGAGACGAAGAAGTGCGAAGCGTGCGTGCAAAAAATCCATGGAGGAGCAGGAAATGCTTTCAAATGTGCCTATTGCGACGAGCGCGTCGTTCTCTCAATCGGAGAAGAGATGGATGAAGGTCAAGGGACTTCTGTTTTACCTTGGCAAATGGAATATCGCACGTGCATAAATCCTCGCTCGCCGCATATTTTCCACACCAAGTGCGCGCACGGATTGAAAGCGCCGCATCGGAAGAAACACGAAGCGTGCGCGTGTTGCCAACTTTGCGTGAACGAGAAGAATTTTGAATTTTGAAAGAAGAAAATTCTTCTTTTTTATTCAGAGCGCGACATGACGCAACTCACGCAAACACCCACGAAAAGGTACGCGCGTGATAATCTACAGACCACATCGTTCGGCATCGCTTCGTTTCTTTCTCTTTCTTTCTCTCTTTCTCTCTTCCCGTCTCCCTTTGACGATTGGACTATATATACATTCGCTGACCTCGCGTTATTTTGTTTGTATTCTATTTATAGCAGCGCCTCCCGAACCGGTTCTTCGGCGTCTTTGGAACTCCGCAACGGCCGTCTCGTCGCCATCGCGCACCACATACCAAAGACAGGATACAAGGCGATAAATTCGTACGGGCACAAACCGCGTTTCGTTTCGGAAACGACATCAAAAACCGCGCAAAAAGCGTGTTTTGCCGCACCCGCGAAGAAAACGACGTCCAAGCCGCTTCAAAAATACCACCCCTGGGCGGCGCGCAATCGCCCAAAACAGTTCACCGAAAACGTCGTCGGTCGTCGTTTCGGGTTCACCTCCACGAGCGCATCGAGTAAAGAAACCTACCGAGGCTCCAGTCAGGTCTGTTTAGGCGACAAGAGTATCAAAAACACCTTCCAAACGACCAATCGAGCGTTCCAACAAGTCTCCGTGAACTCGCGCTCGTCCAAGGAGAAAAGCTTAGCGATGATGACCAATCAAGGCATAGCCTCGGACGTGGCCAAGCGTTTACACGCGAAGTTAATGCCGAAACCAGAACTCGAGACGACTTTTTAACAGTAGTACTGTGATGTGTATGTGTATACTTAGAACTACAAATGAGCTAATGTTGAGTGCGCATGTGGTACCTTAAACTTTGAGCGTAACGATACCTCTTCTCGCAAACATCGCATTTGTACGGTTTCTCTTTCGTATGCGTACGCATGTGTCTGGCCAAGTAGGATGGATATCGAAACACCTTCTCGCACACATCGCACTCGTGCCCTCTCTTTCTCTTCGCTCCTTTCCTAACAGTTATCTCTTCTACTCCCTCTTCTTCTTCTTCTTTTTGTATCTGATGATGATTTGCCTCGAGATCATCGTCCTCATCCGGAATCCTCGAACACAACACCAAAGGTTCTTCTTTCTCTCCCTTCAAAACCGTCCTCGCGTTCACCGCTCTTTTCGGATGTGGATTCTTTCTTCGTCCCATGGTATTATCAGTGTGCGAGACTTTATGAGGGAGTCGTCGCGTGAGGTTGAAGAATAACGCATCGCATGTGTGATGCGATCAGAGAGGAAGAGGAAAAAAAAGTAAAGAAATTGAAAAAATGGCAGTCAAGCACAAAACAAAAAATATCTAAAATCCATCCATCTCTCCTGTGACTGTAACAGAAGATACCAAAAACTACAGAAAAAGAATAAAACTGTCGCACTCCTGAAAAAGAAACCTTTGCGCGGAAGTATCGCGCTACGAAAAGAGCGCGCGAAAGACCAGACGCGAATTTGCGCTTTCGTTGTTCAAACAGAGCGCACCAAGTCGTCGTCCGAAAGACGCGCGCGAGTTTTTCGCGTTCGGGAGAAGAGATTTCAGTGCAAAATCTCTCTGCTGACGAAAAAAAAGTCAGAGATCGAGAGATATGTTCGCGTCGTCGCGTAAAGCTTTACCTTTGCTCTCGTGGTTTTTGTTCATCTTCATCGCGTTTCATCACGTGTGTCAGAAAGCACACGCGATGAAAGAATCCACCACGATTTCTCTCTCCTCGCAAACGCAGAAGCACGATATGTTTGACACCTTTGGATTCGACTCGAAATCGAGCTCGATGACGTTTCAGAAATTAAAAATGAAAATTTTAGGCGTGGAAGACTCCGCGACGCCCGCGCGGCTTCCAAAAGTCTACCTGAGTTTGTGTCCTTTGAATGAAAACGCAAACTTGGCGAACGAGGCATCTGCAAGCGATGCGAACGGCGCTTGGTGCGAAGTGAGCGTGGGGAAGTTGAACGAGACGAACGCGTGTCGATTCGTGGCGTTCGCCGGAGAGGAGGAGGAGGAGGAGGAGGAAGAAGAAGAGGAGGCGATAGGAGAACGACGAAGGAGAAGCGGTAGGAGAAGAAGTTTACTCACTGGCGGCGCGTATGGCGATGGTGATGACGGGAATGTGGTGTTTGAAAAAGAATACGCGCCGATGCAAATCAAAGTGAACGAAAAGAAAGTGTACGACATCGCCTTTTTCACGTGCGATTCAAAAGGTACAACGATTGAAATAGACGTCGCATACGAGACTTTAAACGGTGGGAAACACCACTTAAGCACCGAGTGGCAACCAGTAGTGAGCGTCTTTTTGTACATTTTGTTGTGTTACGTGATTTTCTTCATGTTGCAATTGACGCACACGATGTCGATGTGCGCTATATATCGCAGTCAATCCGTCATATCCGCGTTGCACTACGCAATGTGGACGACACAAGTTATGCGAATGATACATGTGAGTATATCCTTTAATCATTTCAATTACATCGACGTAAATGGGACTGTAAATGATTCTTTTTATCATGGCGTTATCATCTGTTCGAGTTTGAAGGAAATGACGTTTTGGACGTTGTTACTCGCCATCGGCGGCGGTTGGCGAGTGACGTCAAATCGAGCGTCGAGAGAGCGGAAGATCATCGGTGGTGTGACTATGTTTATGATATTCACAACTAATCTAGTCGGTCAGATGAATTTAGGCATACGAACGGTCTATTTCGTTTACGCTTTGACGTATTGTGGCGTCATATCAATGACATTGTATGTGAGCTCGAAAACCATACGAACGTTGCACGAGCAACTCGAGATTTTTCGACGATCTGGGGCAACCGAGGAAGAAGTTGCCAGAGCGCCCGTGAGAACGAAAGAACGAATGTACCAGACATTTTACGTCGCGTTTATTGTGTTTTGTGGACTCAAAATTATGAACCAGATTCTTTCCACGTATTTCGAACGCGACCACGCTTGGGTGCAATTATTCTTCTCGGAGTTTATCGATATGATGCTGTGGTGTTTCTTGCTCATTCTCTTCAGGCCAAAAGACCAGACGTACACGACGTCTTTCCCGGCGAATGGGTTCGATCCTTTTGGGTTCGATGCTTCAGTTCGAGCCGCAGAAATGGGCGTTCATCCGCGAGAAGGTCTCACGTATCTTCCTGACATTTACGTCGCCGAGGTATCGGCGGCTTCAAAAATCGAAAGAGAATTTCTTCACCGAACTAGAAATGATGATGACGTCGTGGTCGCCGGAATAGCATCGGACCAATCGTCCGACTCTGGCGGAGCCTCTCGATCGTCCACATCTGTGGATTCTATCGAATTATCCGCTCGAGGCGTGATGTCAAAATCCGCCCCCGCGGAGGAATCTTCCACCTCCACTCTGAGTTCTCTCGCCGACGGTGGGGCCGACGTCGAACAAGGCCTCGCATCCCAACAACATCAGAGCATCAGAGCTCGAATGAACGTCTACGTCATCGAAAACCCACCGACGACAAAAGGAGACGGTGCCCCGCTTTCAGAATCCATCGCTTTAGCCATTAAAATCGACGACATCGAAGCGCACCGCGCGCTAGAGAAACGAGAGAGAAGCGTAAATGAAGCCTCCGCCGCCGCCGCGGTATTAGATGAACAAGAAGAAGGGCACGCAGCAGCCGAGTAGAAGTCAAAACGAGAAAACGATCAAAATGTACTGTTATTTATATTTGTAGATTCTAACTGTTGTATTTACGTGCTATTTATTATTTAGATGGTTGTGAAGATGATTTCCCCTCTTAAAAAGCTCGCACGATTTTCCCTACTACACTAGAAAAAAGACTTTCACCTCACGAAGAAGTAAAGAGCGAGGGAGCGCGCGTAAGAGAGAGAGATTGGCATCATGAATTCGCGAGGGAGGGAAGACGACAAGAACAACGGCGAGAAGGACTCATCCTCCGTCCACTGGGGGAAAAGAAGGTTCGAGAACGGGGAAGAAAAAATCACGCAAAATCACAAACGAAAATTACGCAAAGAAACGCCGTCGTACCACGGCGGCGTGGACGATGTCACGCGACAACGCATCGAAGACCGAAAGAAGAAACAACCCGGACACAACAGAGGGATCGAATCTTTAAACGAAAAACGGCACGGACGAGGAGGAAAAGGAGAAGGGCGGTTTGATAATAGGAACAGAAAGAGCGGCGGGAACGGTTTACGAGGATTCGAAGACGAAGAAGACGACGGAGAGTGGGAAGAGACGCCGGCGAGACGAGCAAGGGATAGCGGGAACGAGACGCCGTCTTTGAGGCACCTCGACGATTCCAACGAAGACGACGATTCTTGGACGAATAAAGCAAAGATGGGATCGATTAGCCAACCGAGCGGCGGCGGGAATAGAAGGAGCGGGAATAGCAACAGTTCGCATAAGTTTTCCATGCGCTTCGAGGCGGACGACGACGACGACGACGATTCGGTCGCAAAGAACGTGGTAAAAGCGACGCCTTTGACGGCGACGCCGTCTTGGAAGTCCAACGAGTGGATGATGGAGAAGATTACGAAGAATCAAAATCAATTCGTCAAAGAAGGAGATAAACTCACGGTTGTCGAAAACGAAGACTCGCTGGACGTGCTGGAGAATCAACGGATGGAAGAAGAGGCGAGGGAGGAGAATCGATTAGGGAATACAAACAAAGATTTAGATCGCGCGTGGTACGACGACGACGAAGGTGGGGGTGGACACGGCGACGCCTTCGATCCGTTCGGAGAAAAAACAGACGTGAAGTCAAAAGAACGCTTCGAGAGGAAACAGTTGGAGTACGCGAAACGGTTAACCAGAGCGGACGGGTCGTTGATGACGCTGGCAAATTCCGCGCGATTTTCACAAATTCATAAAGACCACGCGACGTGGGAAGAAAACAGAATGTTAACGTCTGGCGTCGCTCGCGTGAAAGAAATCGATTTGATGGCGCAAGACGAAGATTTCGGCGAAGAGAAGGCGATTTTGTTAGTGCACGATACGAAGCCGCCGTTTTTGCAAGGGAAAAGAGCCTTCGCGAAAGCGCAAGAGGCGTCGTTGCCAGTGAAAGATCAAACGAGCGACATGGCGATGATTGCGAGGAAAGGGTCCAACTTAGTTAAAGAAGTTCGAATGAAAAGGGACGAGAATAAAAGTCGCGATCGGTTTTGGGACGTGAAAAACTCGAAAATCGGCGACATCACCGGAACGACAAACGAAGAAGACAAAATCGCGGAAGAACAAAAGATGAAAGAAGATGAGGAAATGCGCAAGCGTGGGGAGAAGAATGACGTCGTTGGTAAAGACGGCGAGATTGATTTCAAAGCGGATTCAAAGTTTGCGGACGCGATGAAGGAAAAATCTGAAGCCCAATCGGATTTCGCCAAGTCAAAAACGATGAAAGAACAGAGAGAATTTTTACCCGTGTATAAGTGTAAAGCAGATTTAATGTCGGTGATTCGCGAGAATCAAATTGTTGTCGTCGTTGGTGAGACTGGATCGGGGAAAACCACGCAAATGACGCAGTACATGCACGAGGCCGGGTACACCACGTTTGGTATGGTTGGGTGCACGCAGCCGAGACGAGTAGCCGCGATGTCTGTAGCGAAGAGAGTTTCCGAGGAATTCGGGTGCGAACTAGGTCGAGAAGTTGGGTACGCGATTCGTTTTGAAGATTGCACGAGTTCAGATACAATTATCAAGTACATGACTGATGGCGTCTTGCTGAGAGAAACGCTCAGAGATTCCGATTTGGACGAGTATTCCGCGATTATCATGGACGAAGCGCACGAGAGAAGTTTGCACACGGATGTACTTTTCGGTATTTTGAAGAAAGTTGTCGCGAGGCGAAGAGATTTCAAGTTAATTGTTACGTCAGCAACGCTAAACGCATCGAGATTTTCGGATTTTTTCGGTAACGTTCCAGTATTTAACATTCCTGGCCGAACGTTTCCAGTTGAAATCATGTACAGTAAAACGCCCGTGGAAGATTACGTGGAAGGCGCCGTGAAACAAGCGTTGGCTATTCACATGTCTTACCCTCCCGGTGACATTTTGCTTTTCATGACTGGCCAAGAAGAAATTGAAACCGCATGTTACGCGTTGGAGGAACGTATCGCTGAGCTCGAAGCAGACGCCGAAGGGCAGACGAAAATCCCTCCGTTGGCTGTGTTGCCGATTTATTCGCAACTGCCTTCGGATTTACAAGCAAAGATTTTTCAGTCCGCGGAGAAAGGGCATCGTAAGTGCATCGTTTCTACGAATATTGCGGAAACTTCGTTGACGCTAGATGGCGTGAAATACGTCGTCGATACGGGTTACTGTAAGTTAAGTGTGTATAATCCTCGAGTAGGTATGAACGCGTTGCAAGTGTTCCCGTGTTCTCAAGCGGCGGTGAATCAACGTTCGGGAAGAGCCGGGAGAACCGGTCCCGGAATAACCTATCGCTTATACACGGAAATGGCGTACAAATACGAGCTCTTGTCGACGACTGTTCCGGAAATTCAACGGACGAACCTCGGCAACGTCGTTTTGCTCTTGAAATCGCTCAACATTGAAAATCTGTTAGATTTCGATTTCATGGATCCGCCGCCGAAGGAAAACATTTTGAACTCAATGTACCAGCTATGGATTCTCGGTGCGTTGGATAACGTCGGCGGCTTGACAAAACTTGGTTCGAAAATGGTCGAGTTCCCCGTCGATCCTCCGTTAGCCGCGACTTTGTTGAAAGCCGAATCACTCGGGTGTTCCAACGAAATCTTAACCGTCATTTCAATGCTCTCCGTCCCTTCCGTTTTCTTTCGCCCGAAAGATCGCGAAGAAGAGTCCGACGCCATGCGCGAAAAATTTTTCGTTCCAGAAAGCGACCATTTAACGCTTTTAAACGTCTATCAGCAATGGAAAACGAACGGTTATCGCAACGATTGGTGCAACAAGCATTACATTCAAGGTAAAGGCATGAAGAAAGCGAGAGAAGTACGCGCGCAGCTCGCGGATATCATGAAGTCGCAAAAGGTGCAGTTGACCACGTGCGGCTCGGATTGGGATGTCTGCCGACGCGCTTTGTGCGCGTCGTATTTCCATCAAGCCGGTCGTTTACGTGGTATCGGCGAATATGTGAACTGCCGAAACGGTATGCCGTGTCATTTGCACCCTTCCTCTGCGTTGTACGGATTAGGTTACACTCCCGATTACGTGTGCTACCATGAAATCGTAATGACGAGTAAGGAATACATGCAATGCGTGACGGCGGTGGAGCCAGAGTGGTTGGGAGAATTCGGGCCCATGTTTTACACGCTGAAGAAATCACACTCGTCGTTGGCGCAATCGAAAGCGAAGCAAAGAGAAGAGAAGGAGAAGATGAAGATGGAAATGAAGCAGAAAAAAGAGCTCGAAAACGCAGAGAAGAGGAAAATCCAGGAGAAGATGGAGGCGAAGATTGAGAGAGAGTCGAGAAAGATCGTCACGCCAGGAGGAACTGGTTTACGCGCGAGTGGTGCGTCGTCTGTTTCCGGTGGTGGCGGCTCGAAGTTTCGAACGCCGTCCTCGAAACGGCCCGGGACGGGTGGGAAGACGCCGAGACGTTTCGGGTTGTAACGCATTGACGCATTCGTATAAATAATTAGAAATTGTAGAAAGCAGTAGTAGTTAAAAGTTTTAGTAGAAAAAGTAAACAACGCTGAAGCTAAATATTATATATATATATCTATGCGGAAACGCTCAACCGTTTCAAGTGTTCCATGAACACTTGCAAACTCACGTCGTCGGTGAAGATTACATCGCTTCCACCGGCGTGTCCGTACGGCGAGCCTTGCGAATTGTGCGTCGCGGACGGGTTCAATTTAGCTAACAAAAATCTCGCCTGCGACCCGTTTTGATCGCAATCGACCAATCTAGGTACCGGGAACCGTTGGTTTAAGATGTAATTCGCATCTTCTTGCGGCATTTTTAACAACTCTGCGAACGCTTTGTGTTCTTCTTGTTCTTGATATTTCGCCTTGCGCCATTGCGCGATGGTGGAGCCGTGGAAAACGACGACGGAGAAGTACGCGTCTAAGAGTAAGATTCTATCCGGCGCGACCGAACAGACGTCCAACAATACCGGTTCAGGAGGCCCATTGAAGGAATACGCGGTCAATGTCGGTTGAATCATGACTAAAGAATTCAACACGTTTTCGCGCCATAACACTACTCGAAAATACGCGGTTTCGTCCGGCGAGTTGTTGAACACTTGCACGAATTGCGATCGACGCAAGTTGAACATAAACTGCGGAAATAAAGAGAACTGCGGAGCTAACTGGAAAGAGTGCGGATCTTCTTTCCTATACTCGCCAAAGCGTTGACACGCGCCTATTAATTTTCTATCTAACCACCTCGTCGCAGCTGGGCCGTCCATCTCGTCGTCTTGTTCCATTTTCCACGTCAATTGTCGAGCGATCAACACAGCCGCGGCTTCTTGGTCGAAACCCATGGAGATTTCCGGAATGTTTTGCCCGCTCGTCCATCTGCGAGTGGTGGTGATGACTCTCAATCGAGTTTCACCGGTCGGTAACGTTGACGTGCAGTGAAACTGTAAGAAAAACTGAGGCGCGCTTTGATATTGTTGCTGCTGACCGTAGGGGTTTTGACCGTACCCGCCTCCACTAGCTCCGTCTGGCTTCTCTTTCGCGACCTCAAAAAACACCGCCAAAGTCGTGTTCCTAGTCAGCGCGCACATCTTCCAAGCGGTTGTTCCTCCATACCCAATGCTCACATCCGCGACATTTCCTAAATGTCGTCTCGCCGTATCCAACGCCGCGCACGGACCGACGCATCCCGCAACCTTCACGTCTCTCGAGGTGATCACTTCGAAAATTCCATTCGAATGCACTTTTAGCGGCGTCACTTCGTCCGAGGACGACGAAACGCTTTCTGGACTTGGTTCTGGTTTGTTTTGACTCCCGTATAATTTCACAAACGATTTCTTGAACACCACGTGCGAGAACGATTCGGCTAAAACAACCGCCCCGCCGGTTTTTTGCGCGCACCCTTTCATTTCGGCTAATCCAACCTGATCGAGCGCGCACGCAAACACGTCTAAAGAGTGGCCATTCGCGCACAACTGAGTCGCAATCGCGTCGTATTTTTTCTTTGCTTTTGTAAATAAAGGCGCTTTATCTTGCGCGATATCTTTGTGCGATCGAGTCGCATTTTCCAAAGCTTTCGGCACGATGTTACCCGGACCCTCTGTACACGGCCCGCCAACGAACAAGCACGCGCGTGCCGGGTGACCGGAAGGACATCCTAAAGACAACAACGTAGATGCGACGGCTAACGCGGTCCCCGTGGCACGATTATGTCGACTTTGTGGCAACGGCGCGAACGGGTCTCTCGCCAACTCTTCTAAAATCGCCGAGAACGTAAACTCGCACTCAGACAAAGGCACTAAAAACGACGAAGCTGGATTCGTTTGTTGATACGGTTGTTGTTGTTGTTGTTGTTGTTGCGTGTTTGGATTTTGATTCTGACTCTGATATTGTTGTTGTTGCGGTCCACCCCCACCTCTCGAAAATGTCAACTGATCCCTAATCTGCGCGGACGTGTGCTCCTTCCCGCCTCTAAACACGTACGATTTCGGACAGTCCGCAAACTGCAGCTCGTGCACGTGCACGTGCGTCCCGAACGATATCAACCCGACTAAAGAATCTTCCGGCAGCAAACTCAGCGCTTGCGTCAAGCTCGCTTTTAAACTCGCCAACTCTTCATCCGACACGCACACGTCCACCAGGAACAAATACGCCGGCGGCGGCGTCACTTTGTTCGGGTTGATCGTATAATCAATCACCAGATAATTCGGAAACAACTCCGCGGGTAAGTTCTGCTCGGTAATCCCCGCGTAATGCGGCGGAAAATTGTTCCTCGCGTGGCAAAACGGGCACACGAACAGTTTCGAGTTGAAGTCGATTTGCGCGTAGGGGTTCAAACACGCCGCGCACGCTTTACACCGCACCGGTTCGTAAGGCACAACCTAAAGCGTATCGAGAGAAGACGAATTGTATAAAGTCAGAAAAGAACAGAAACGTACGCGTTACGACCAAAAATATGCGCGAGAAAGAGAGAAAGAGAGAGGTATTCATCGGATGTCGATGCGCGCTCTTTTTGCTCTTTTTGTCCGTTTCCTCCCTCTTCTTGGAGGAAATTGGATCCAATTCAATCCGCTCTTGAGTTGTTCTCATAGAGTGAGAGACAGAGAGAGAGCGAGCGCGAGAAGACCGAAACACGAAACGACGGAGCGTCGTCGGCGGCACTGCCCTCTCGCGGGAATAAAGAAATACCGATCTTGATATTCTCATCGTCTTAAAAATGTCTTAAAAACGTACCGGCACGTCCTCGATGTGTTTCAGCGGCGTCACGAGCGCGCCTAAAGGGACGACGCATTTCTGCGCCGATTGGCGATCGTCCGGCCACGCGTTCAGGGAGAATCGAACGCCGTCTTTGTTTTCCAGGTCCGACCAACTCGTCGTCATTATTATTACGCGTCTTCTCTTTGATACGTCTTCTTTAAGTTGTCTTTATTCGTGCAACGATTAATTTTGAAGCTTCACTCGAGAAACAGGTGCCTTAATTAAACGGACCAAAAATGAGCAAAAAACGGTTCAATTTACAGACAGAAAAAAAATACACCAAGAGTTGGTTGACATTAAGAAGAAGAAGAAGAAGAAGAATGGGGAAAAAGTTATCTGGAGCGCAGAAGAGGAAGAAGAAGAGGGAAAAGGAAGAGGCTGTTGAACGGGCGAGAGCGGATGTGGAGCGTTTGAAGCTCGGGCCGACGAAGATATGGACGGGATTGGTGGTGCATCACAAGGATGTGTTTGTATCGCATGTGCTTCCGAAATTGAATAGGAACGATCGGTTTTTCTTTTCAAAGGTGAATAGTGAGAGTGAAGATGTGCTTGCGTACGCCGGGGTAGACGTATCGGGAGTTAATGTTACGGAATGTTCATCCATCTCGACGTTGGAATGGGCGTGGAATCACTATCCCTGGGGAAAGAAAGATGGAAGAGTGATAGATCAAACCTTGTTTTGCGTGCAAGTTGCTGCAACGAACAAACTCGAGTTCCTCAAGTGGGCGAGAGAAGAGAAACATTGCGAGTGGGATAAGTGGACGATTAAAGTGGCAGTAGTTATAGATAATCTCGAGATGCTGAAATACTGCTTCTCTAATAATTGCCCGTATGATGAAGAAGAGTCGTGCATTCACGCTGCTGCAGATGGAAAGCTAGACTGTGTTCGATTTCTTTTCGACAAAGTGAAACCTTCAAGAGAGACGGAAGAAAAAGCGGCACGTCAGGCAGCAGGAAAGGGTCGCATAGACATCTTGAGATATTTCGTTGAAGAACGAAAGATACCTGATGTGGTAATGATCGCCTGTGTGGCAACTGTTATGCAAAGTGAGGCCGAATCGATTGCCTCAAATACTTAGTCGAAGAGGCGAAAGTGCCTATTGACTACTGGCAACTCGTCGCGGGAGCTCGTTGCTACGAACACCTCGAGTGCTTACACTACTTGCAAGAAAAAGGGTGCCCAGAACCAACGGACGAACAATACGCCATGATTGTCGAGATCATAGAAAGGAAGCAAGGCTCTTAGAAGAATTGAGGCAGCAATACCGGCGGAAGACTGATACAGAGAGAGAGAGTATGTCATACATTTTTACCTCAAAGTCCTCAACAGACCACACAAAATAAAACACAACAAATCATGCCTGCACACTCGTCGTAAACGCGAAGATTCGTTTTGATCGTCATCATGAGACGACGACGACAGTTGCTGTTCGCGGACTCGATAAAATCTGCGTTCATGCGACGCGTTTCTGAGACTGTGTCGTCGTCGTTACCATCGAGGAGCATCGACGTCGTTTTAGACGCGAGACAGGAGGAAGTCGTCGAGCGTTTATCGAGTTTGTGCGACGACGACGAGAACGACGAGAGTGATAACAACAACAACAACAACAACAACAACAACAGTACCAGCGGAAAAAGAAGAAGTAAGAAGAGCGGCGTGTATTTGTACGGATCGCCGGGCCGAGGAAAGACGGTACTCGTGGACAGTTTCAAAGATGCGTTCACGAACGAAGAGAAGAAAAAAATCAAGTCGCTTTCGTTTCGCTCGCTCATGGACGAGATGCACGAGAACTTGATGAAGATACGAAACGTGCGAAATCCAGTGCGAGAGATTGGGAGTCGGTATAAGAAAGCGCACGAGGTTTTAATCGTGGACGAGGTGGAGGTGACCGACGTCGCCGACGCGCGGATCTGGAAAGCGTTCGTGGAGAGTTACTTAACGGAAGACGACTTGGAAAGCGAGAAGAAGAACACGAAGAAGCGGGAGAAGAACGCGAAGAAGAGAAACATATTAGTGTGCACGTCGAATTTTAAGCCGAAACAGTTGTATAAAGGTGGGTTGAATTGGAAGAGTTTGTTGGTGTCGGAGGTTTTGAGCGAACGTTTGGATGCGGTGTCGTTGGACGGCGAGGAGCACGAGTCGCCAGAGAAATTTCGAGACTATCGAAAAGCTTCGTTCGCCGCAGAAGAAGCATCGGCACGTAAAATCGAGGGAGAGACGTCGTCGTTGTTGTCGTCGTCGTCGTCGATGATTTTCGGGGACGATGCCGACGCCAGTTTACGACTACACTGGGAAAAATTGATGCTTTCTTCGAAGAATAGGTCGAAAAGACACCATCATGCTCTTTCAGATCGATTGGAGAAAGATATACAAAGTGCAGCGACGAGCATCGAGGCGAACGCGAAAGCGGCGTACTTTGATTTCGCCGCTTTGTGTGGCGCGAACGCGAAATGGTCTCCGAGAGATTACGAGAATCTTTCTAAAGCGTACGAATTTGTGTTTTTGGAATCGATACCGGTATTAGACGTCGCCATTCTCGGTGAAGACGTCGTCCGGCGCTTCGTGATGGTCATCGACGCTTTATACGCGAACAAAACGAAGCTTTACTGTTCATCGCCATCGACGAAGAGCATAGCCGATTTGTTCCCGCAATCATCATCAACACCGTCGCGCGAAAACTCTTCCTCCTCAACAGCAACGGCAACGACAACGTTCGTATCCAAAACAGGAGGCGCCTCCGGGCGAAACGCGACCATGCTTTCCGAAAATATCGAATGGTCCGCCACCGGTTTAACCAAAGCCTCCCTAGCTGCGTTGTCCTCGGGGAGTTTCACGGACAAATCCAAGCCGAGATGCCAGTCGCGTTTGTACGAGATGAAAACCGAGGCGTACAAAAGAGACCGCCCGGCGTAGTAATAGTAGTACTAGTAGTAATAGTAGTAATAGTAATAGTAGTAGTAGTACGCGAGAAGAGCCAACAACAACACACACAAATCGTGCGTGATGGTAGAAAAAAAAGGGAGTTGGCGGCAAAGGGTTTGTCGTCGCGCGTGTGTTATTGAGCGAAAAGCTGCCTCTTTCCTGCTGAGAAAAGATGACGTGGAATCGCTGGATTTTCCTCCACAAAATCACTCTCGTTTTTTATCAGAACTCCACACACACGTACACATGTTTGCCGTTACCACGACTCCCACTTCGCTTTCATCCTCCGCGACGAGAAGCTTGAAGAATAACAAGGCGTCGTCTCTTTCGAAGCGCGCGAAGTGTTCCTCGATTGTTGTTTCTTCTTCTTCTTCTTCTTCTTCTTCTTCTTCTTCTAAGATGGATGAGAAATTCGATCGCCGGGAAATGTTAAAGAACGCGTTGGTCGCCTCGGTTGGCGTCGTCGCGGCGACTCCGATGCCGGTACGTTCGTTCGTTCGTTTGGTTTTACCGATGATCAGTAAACGCGTTTTTATGTGCTTCGTTGTCTTTCGTCTCGATCATCAAAAGGCGGAGAAGGAAACCCGACGCGAAAGCGCGTTTGTGGGTTTGATCTCTCACTTTTCTCTCTCGTCTCGCGCACTCGAAAGGTGAGAAAACGGAGCAAAAATGTACTGACGAAACGTTTTTTTTTAAATCTAATCTAACGACCACCAGGCGCTCGCGTTGTTCGGTATCGGCGAAAAGTCGGACGCGAAGTACGAAGAGGACACCAAGGAAGTCATCAACCAAGTTCGCGAAGTTTTGGACTTTCCGATGGGCGCCGACGGGAGAGAACAGTCCATCGAAAAGACGAGAGCGTTGACGAACGAGTGGGTCGCGAGGTACAGAAGATCTGGGGATTATTCCGGCAGACCGTCGTATGGTCTCACGTATTCCGCGTTGAACGCGGTGTCTGGGCACTTTAATAACTTCGGGACGAAATATCCGTTTCCGGCGAAGAGAAAGGATCGAGTTTTTGAGGAGTTGACGAGTGCGGAAACCCAAATTTCCCGAGGTCGCTAAATAGAGAGAGAGAGAGAGAGAGATTTATATATTATTATAGAAATGAGATGAAGAAAGAGGGAAGAGAGGTTCTTTGCATTTGCGCTTATAACAACATGTAGCATGTGTTTTATTATTCATTATACCATCTATGCGTGTCATTGTTAAAACCTGACGCTTACGCCACCTGTCTTTCGAACCTTTTTCGATGTGCGTTGCGCGCGAAACTGTCCTCGTACCGCTCTCCTATTTTTAATCGTTGGCTTTTTCAGCCAGTTTTTGCTCTAAATGTTCGCACGCACCCGTCACAAACCCTTTCAAATCTTTCATGAATAACTCGCAATCTTCTTTCAGCGCTTTCCTCTCGTTCTCGTCTTCCACTTCCTTCGGTTCCTTCGCTTTCGCGTCGCGAATCTCAAACTCGTCGTCGGCGATAGTTTCGATGCTAATTTCCGGCACCGTGAACGTCCCGTCTACCTCAACGTAACCATCGTCGTAATCAAAATCTTCGCCTTTCGTGTACGTCGCTTTTATCTCAAATTCCGTCGTTTCCAAATCTAATCCGTGTTTCATTTTTCCTCTCGACAAGACTATCGAACAGTTCCCAGTGAGCTTTTTCACACTCAACAACAAGAATCTTCTCCTCCATCCACCTCGAACCTCCTTCGATTTGATGTGCTCTTTTTCGCTCGCGAACCATAACTCATCTTTACACTGTCTCCTCAAAATTTCGTTCAACGTCGTTTCTGCCCACGATAAGTACGAGCGCTCCTCGAACGTTTGCGCCGCGTTCCATTTGCTTCCTTTCACTTTCTGGCTTTCTTCCTCCAATCTCAGAGACTCCTCCCGAGTGAGTTGTTTGTTGTTGTTGTTGTCGTTGCCGCCTCCTCCGTCTCCTCCTCCGGGGACGTTGTCCCACCAGTAATGGTAGCCTTTCTTGCTGTTGCATTCAAGGCCGGACATGTTTTCTCGAGTGCGTCAAAGTGGCGTTTTATACGTACTCGAAGAGAAAAATTCTTCTTTTTGCTTAAATATCTAAATATACATACGAGTATTCTACGCTCTAATCCTACTAAAGCCCGGTGCGTTGCCTTAACCGTTCCCGCGCGTTCCCAACCGAGGAAGCCGCGAAGTTTCCCCACGGCCCTCGTCCAAAACCTCTCGTGCTCGTGTTGTGTCTGCTCTCGATCGGCGGTAAGTGCTCGAAACTGGAGTGCTCCGCGTGTATCGGTTCTCGATGTTCGCATTTCTTATCCCAACACGTTTCACATAAGATGTAATTTTTGTCCACACATTGAGAACATTTGAAGGAGTATTGACCTTTCGGAGCGAGCGGGTCGGTCGTCCATAATCGTCGAGCGCCGGATTCGATTTCGTTTTGGCAGTGGCTACATTTTTTGTTCGGCGCGAGGTGGCGTCGGTTCACGCCGGAATCGGTCTCCGACTCTTTCGCCAGGCGAACGTGAGCATCTCTCGCTTTAATCGCCGGCTCTAATCTTTGCAGCAAGACTCTGCACTTTGTCAACAACTTTGCGTTCACTTCTGGTCTCTGCGTGTCCATCGTTAACTCCACCGCGTCCGCGGTTTCCGTAAATCCGCACGCCAACAAACACTCTCTCGCGAATCTCTTCGACCACACTTTCTCTACAAACGACCCCCCAGATTTCTTCGTCAATTTTCTGTACTTCCCTTCGTTCGGTTGTTCGCTGATATTCCTCAAAATCTTATATAAAACGTCTCTCGCGTCCACCCACTCCTTGCACTCGCGAGCGCTTTCGCACCGCGTCAAATACCGCAAAGGCTTCAAAATCAGCAAAATCTCTTCTCTGGTCACCCCGTCTCTCTCAAACAAGTCCACGTCTAATTGCAACTGAAACGTTTGAAACTGCTCCGGTTCCGTCCATCTAGTCTCGTTCGTCTCTCTATTTACGTAATACGCCCGGCCTCTCGTTCGTGCGTCTGCTTCGTCGTCCGAACAGAAATATTGTTCCCAATTGGACATGTTCCGTTTCTTCTTTTATCAATTCGGCAACAGAGGCGCTTTCTTCTTCCTCTTCCTCCCGAACAAAGTGGCGCACGGATTGCAGCAGTAGCAGTATAAACTCGTAAAGCACAAGGAGAGGAAAATCGGGTACCAAAACGCCAGGAGGAATGCAATCGAGAGTTTCATCGTTTGTTTGGTGCACGTTTTTGTGTGAATTTCCACTCCTTTTTCCTCGTTTGAATTTAAGGATAGACCACACAATTATACACAAACTTCTTCATTAAAGAGTTCGAATGTACATCAGCGCATCATCATCTCTGCTTCCGATATCGACGACGAACACCGAAACTCGGATTTTATCCAGCGCGTTCGCGACGTCTTCCTGTTCGGGAAGGAGGCGCTTTAGTGGGAATAAAAATGTACCGAAATCGAATTTCCGGGACGACCCCCGAGGCTCGAAGTCTCCTCGAAGATGTTTTCCGACGAGCGCGAGCGCGTCGTCGTCGTCGTCTCAGGATTCGACGATGACGCCGATTCAGTTGCAAGACGTGGCGAGGAAACAGTTCGAGAACCGAGAGCGAAGTCGAGCGCAAATGGTACGTCATCCTCGTTTACTTTTTCTTTCTTCTCGGTGTGTTTGACCGAGAGAGGGTGTTTGGGAAAATTGTCTGACTCAGCACGAAATTCTTTCATATTCTTCATATTTGAACAAAAAATAGGTGGAACGGCGGTTACAAGCGTTTCGATCGGGAACTTTCGAACCGCCGAGACGAGAGAAAACGCCGTTTAATAAACCAACGCCGCATTTTTTTAGCGCAGGAGTGATGACGCCGAGAAGAACGGCGTTTTTGGAGTTTGAACGGTTGGAGACGTGTTGATGAGTCTCTCTGCTCTTTCTTTCTTCTCGCCGGAGGGAAGCCGAACGAACCGGAAGCCGAGCGAAAACGAAAATGTTGTACCAATACAGGAGTATATATTATTATTATTATTATTATTTAATGCACAGAATGCGACGATGTACGTTATGTGAGGAGCGTGTGTGTGTGTGTGTGTCAGTTTTAGATGCGAGCTTATAAAAAGCATCGAGGCGCGCTTTGAACGCGTCGTTGAATCATTTTTAATAGAGAAATCTAAAATACAAATACAAAAGCTAAAAAGAACTACTCAAACCCCCTCTCTGCTACTTCTATCTCGGCCCTAAATACGTCACCTTTCTCACGAACTCCTCCGTGGTATCTTTTGCTCCGACCCCGGTCCCTCTCGGCGTCTTCCTCTCCAAAAGTTGATCCGGTCTCGGCACGAACGTTTGCGAACTCAATCGGCCTTTCGTCACTCTCACTTTCGTCCCGTCGTCTAAATAGCTCGATTGAATCCGAACTCTCCCTCCGGTATTCGGATCGACTAAGCTCACGTTCGAGTAATGTATCGGTTGTTCGACCGATAAAATCTGTCCCGGTGGATTCGGCTCCCCAGGTTGCGGTTGCGGCTTCACGTGTTTCTTCACCAAGTTTAACCCTCCCACGATCAGTTTGTTTTCTTTCCTGAACACTTTCGTGACTTGGCCAATCTGGCCTTTATCTTTCCCCGAGGTGACGATCACTCGATCGCCGGTGAAGATTTTCCACTTGTTGATGAGTTTGTTCGAGCACGCCTTGACGTGTTTGGTGACGTGTTTCGCCGAGCGGCGGAACGCGGAGGCGGAGGACGACGCGGACATGACGATGTTTTACTCCCCCAAAAATCAAAGCAGGGCTGAAATGTGACGATGATGATGAGAGAGAGATCCTTTCACGAATAAACCGCCAAACTTTTGCGACGACAAAGACGACAGTGAACGAAAACCGAACTCACGCGCTCGCTTTTTCTCAAACGCGAGAGCGTGTATCCGTTTCCCTCTCTCTTTCCGATGTACTATTCTTCTTCGTATTTATAGAGAATTTAATGAGGAAATGTCTTCATTTTTTCCCCAACACAAAGAGGGAAAAGAGCGAAGGAGTGAAGGAGCGAGCGCGCTTCGTCGTCTTCTTTTGAGAACGATGGAGGCAGAGGAGGAGGATGAAGGAGAAGAGGAGCGCGAAAGAGGGGTAAAGTCGGAAATGGTGGTGGTTTCGCCGCCGTTTGCCGCGTCGGAGGACTCTTCTTCCAAATCGCGAGAAGAACAACAACAACAACAACAACAACGAGAGGAGACAAAGCCGTTCGAGCGGATCGAGTGGCCTCGACCGAACAAAACGAAACAACCCGGGGATATTTTATTCTGGCCGAGGACGGACCAACCGATAGCGTACACGCACTGGGCGGTATACATTGGTCGGAGGAAACCGATGGGGAATAAATTCGTGGAAAATGAAAGTTTTCCCGAGGCGGTGGTGCACTTGTGGGGCGCAGCGGACGCGAAGGATCGATCGATGTCCAAGGACGCGGCGGTGATTTACAGCGAATTGAGCGAGGTGAATTGCGAGAAGGATGCGCCGAGACCTTTTTGTGGGAATTATAAGTACGATTCGTTGTATACGCCGATGCGACCGAGTCAGATTTTGCATCGAACGTTTGTCGCTTTGGAGCATAAGTTTTACGAAAACGAATTCGGAGGGTACTCGGTGACTCTGAATAATTGCGAGCATTTCGCGACGTGGGCCAGGTACGGGTTTCAGCACTCGAGTCAGGTTGGGGACGTGTTGACGACTGGGTTGAGCGCGTTGGGGACGTTCATGATGGGCCCTCCGGGATTAGCGTTGGGGTACATCGCGGGCAACTTGGTCCAAGACGAAACCAGGAAAGCGAGGAGGCACAAGAATAACCAATTAGACGAGGCTATTAGATCCAGTTATCGGAACGAAAAGAAACAGATGAAACCAGGAATGACAGCGGAGGACAAAGAAGGAGAATCCTCGACGATATACGAAATTCTCGACGAAGAAGCCACTCACGACTTTTCGGACGAGAAAGAAGTCGACTGGACAGTTGACTGCCTCCTAGATTACGTGGAAACGTCAAACGTTCAATTTAGCCAAGAGAAACACGATAAATACGAGCAACACGATAAACACAGGGACGACAACCGGCCGTTTCGTGTGTCTCTGAAAGCCGCGGATGAAAACTCGGCGTTGTACAAGGACCGAAAATCCTCAGCCGGCCAAACGAACATCATCGACGTAGATTCGCGAGGTGAAGTCCGACTCGGCGGCAAAGCGCAACCCAAACCGGAGACCGACTTGAAAGAACTCGCCAAAGACTTGGGTAAAATAGGAAAAGAAGTAGGTAAAGGCATGCTCAGCATGCTCGGCTGGGTCGCCCACGAAGCGCTCGAAGGGGCCAAGAAGAGACAAGAAGCGAGAGTAAAGAGAGAAAAAGAGGCGTTGGAAAAGTTGGAAAAATTAAAAGTCCAATCTTCTTCTTCTGCTCCTGCTGCTCCATCGAATACTGCAAACGACGAGAATAACCAATCGTCTGCTTCCAACAGTAACGAAGACCGTTTTTGATGTTGTCGTTGTAAAAATACTATCATCGCACGCGCTGTAAATAAATTACTACCCAAACTGGCAAACGCTCTAATTTTCACTCGTGCACAAAAAAAAGGGGAAAGAAAATTCTTCATTGCAAACACCTCTTCTTTTCGCGCGGCGAGTACTACTACTACATGCCTACCAAAGAGTACCGCATTCCAAAAAGGATCGAGAACGAGAATACCATGTCTGCGACATTAAACGATACGAACGGGGAGGACCCGAACCCGCGCACGGCGACGAAAATGCCCGCGCAAATCAAAAGTAAATTTGGTTTTTCCCGGAGCAACAAAACTATCCCGCAGCCGAAATCGAATATCGTCGGTGGAGGAGGACAACAACAACAACAACAAAGGCAGCACTTTCAAGACATATCGAATAACAGCGGCGATATTAACGGTGAGCATTTGAACACTTCGTCGAGAGGGTCGATGATGAAACATACGACGAATGGGTTGCCGAGAGATCCGAGGATTCGACGCCAGGACGGGTCCATATCGGGTGGGATTTTGTACGAAACTGGAGGACGAAAAGTGAACACCTCGAATACGAATACGACTCGCGGGGGTCACAATATTCGAGCACCGTCGGGGCCAGAAGACGAGGACGAGCCGTTTGAATTCGCACACACGTTAGACGAGGAAGAGATGCGGCAGAGAACGCCGGTTGGGGCAACGTATCGCAACACGCATCCGATGTTCGCGAACGGGTTCGGGAACCAACGCGAACAACCGTACGCGCCGAGCAGCCGCGACGGGTCGAATAGCACGATGGCGACGTCTTCGTTTGTAGTACCGGAAGTGCTCTATTGGAAGGATCCGGCGAGGACAACGTTGCACTTTTTCGGTGGGTTTGTCCTCATGGGCACGTTTTATGCGTTGTCCGCGGCGAAGGCGTCGGTGTTTTCGCACTTGGCGTACGCGATGTCCTTAGTGGTGATGGGGAAGTACGTCTTTGCCATTGCGTTCCCGAATGCGGCTAAAGGGATAACGATGAACCCAGAAAAGATGGCAATCAGAGCGAGGAATATGTGTTATAAATTCAACGCCTTCACGGAGAGGCACGAACGGTTTTTCGCGGGTAGAGATAACAAGGCGACGTTGGGCGCGTTTCTCGCGTTGCAAATGGTGAAATGTGTCGGCGGAGCGTTGTCCACGAGACAACTGTTGTTTTTGGCGTACATAGGAGCGTTCACGATGCCGTGCGCTTGGGAGAAACAAAAAGTATTCGTGTACGAGATGTATTGTAAAGTACAAATGGCGATGCAGGAGAAGTGGGCGGAGTTTTCGCCGAGAACGAAAGTGACGAGCGGGGTGTGCGGATCGGTGATGGTGTTCAAATTGGCGAGCGCGCAGACGAGAGTGAACGCGGTATTTTTAGCGCTCGTGTGTTATAGGATTATTAAGGAGCAACAGAGTTTGCGATTGCACGTGCAGCGGATGGAAGATGTAGTCGTAGGAAGCGTGCGGAGGATGAGCCGCTCGTTCGTGGACATGGTATCGCCAGTGCCGAAGCGATTCGGCGCGCGCAGTTAAAAAACAATGTTCTCTCAACTTATCCCAAATATACTCGGTACCTGGGTACTACTATTACTACTATTACTAAACCTAAAATAATATATTGTCACCATCATCGTTTCAATCTTCAAATGCTTTCAGCGCTTCTTTATTTTCATCGCAAAAAGTATTATCGAGAGGAGGATGGGAATTTGGCATATGGTCGGGGATTCGCAAATACATATTGAGCTGCGCCGCGATTTCGTTTAAGCATCGTCTCGCATAAAACGTCTTATACGGGGGAGGCAAAGTGTTTAACATCGCGCCGAGTTCACTCGCTTTTTGCATGGCGTCTTTTCCCTTGACGGGGTCTTTGTTCCCGTACACATCTTTTCCGTCGTAGTCTATATCTACTCTGTTATAAAACACGTTCACGGCAACCGACGGTTCGTTCGTCTCGCTCGGGAGCGACGTGACTCTGTGGAACCAAAGTGCCGGTATGTACAAAGCATCTCCAGGTTCGAGCGTACACACGTGTGCGCGCTCCAATCTAATAGCATCAAAGAGCCTGTAATTATACTCCAACTCTTCGTCGCAGCTGATCTCGTTTATAATTTTTTCGTCGAAGTTTTCATAGCCGCGCATATATTTTAATCTCGCGGACGAGCCCTCGACGTTCAACCACGGTTCACATTCTGGCGCGTACAAAATGACGCGTTTCCTACCGCTCAACTGGTGTAAGATATTGTCTCGAGTATCGAAATGCATCCACAGCGTTGTCCCTGGCGAACTAACGCGCAGAACAGAACTGTGCGTTACAACCGTACCATTACTATTAACATCACTATTATTCCGCGCCGCCGCGTAAAAGCGCTCGACCATTCTCCGCGTCTCGCGACATCTTCCATGAAACGTTGGAGTATCAAACGGATTGCGCTTTGTTTCTGGATCTTGGAAATCGGTCAGAACGTTCGCCGCTTTTTTCGGACCGTTCGTGTGACGCGTGTATAACTTCTCTCCTTTTCGTATTCTTCGAATCATCTCTCGCCAGGGCATTTTCTGAAACGTAAAATTTCTCGGCGTGTTTGGTTTCCTGTGCCCGGCGAGATCGACGTGTGTTGCGCTGGGGTCGTCGATCACGTGCACTTCCACGATCAAATCTTTAAGAAACTCCTCGCTGTTTATATTTTCCACCGTAATACTCTCGTCCTCATACGTTTTATCCGAGAACATCTTATACGGCTCGCCGCCAACGCGTGGATACAAATCTAGGGGATTCTCCGAAAGCGAAATCTCGGGAACATTCACGCTTCTCTTTTTCAATTCCGGCGGCCATAAGCAACAATTAACCCTTTCACACGCATCATCACGTCTTCTTCTTCTCGAGTACTTCCCCGGAGGACACGCCCGTTGTTCAACACCACCCGTCGTATTCGTCGTCGTCGTTGTTTTTCGTTGCGGCATATTTCACACTCACGCCTCTTTTCGATATCTTTTTTGAGGAGGAGGAGGCGAATTTTTTTTTTTTTTTGGTCAACGCTTTTCTTTTTTTTTTCTTTGCAACAGACACACAAGAAAAAAAAAGCCCGAAAGCCCCTCATTATATATGCACTGCTCTACTATTTACCTCTCTCGTTCTCTCTCTTAGAAAATAAACGAGATGACGGACAACACCAACGAGATCGCGACGACGGACCACCAACCTCCTCGCGTGCGACAGTGCGTTTTTGTTCTCTCTCTCTCTGCTTTTTTCTCTCTTCTTCTTTTGTATTTTTTTAATGTGTGCGCGAATGTTTCCCCCATGTTGCATTTCGGGAGGAAGAAGTAACTTTTCATTCTCTCTCTTTCTCTTTAGATGGCTCCATCGATTTGGACTTCAAAAGTATTCCGAAACCTTGCGAAAACTAACGAACGAACAGTTCTTAGAGCTGAAGTTACACCCGGATTTCGCCAAGCACGAGATATTCGACACCGCGGATAAGCAAAAGTTGCAAAAAGCGATTTCGTGCTTGAGGAAGGAAAGAGCGAAATTTTCTTCTTCGCAAATATCGACGGGGTGTGTTCTTGGGTCGTCGCCGTCGCCGAGGAGAAGCGAGGGTGGGAGTTCGATCGTGTCCTCGAGCTCGTCGTCGTCTTCGTCGTCGTCACCGAGAAATACGACGACGAATGCGACGAATGTTGGAGGCGCGGCGAAAACGCCGAGAAGTAACGGCGTCGGCGTCGGCGCGAGGAAGACGAGCGTTCAGTCGCATCAGCAACAGCAACACCAACAAGAGAAGAGTAATTTTCAAGTGAATCAGAGAAAGCGCTCACCATCGACGGTAATTTCTTCACCATCTTCGTCTCTGGTATCGAGTACGAGTACCACCGAGCCTCGCGATTCGATGGCGAATACTAGCAGCAGCGGTAATAATAGCGCCAACTCGAACGCTATCGTCTCCGTGTGGCAAAAGAACAATTTAGTCAACGTGCAAAGAAGTAGGAACAATAACGCAGACGGTTACTATAATAATAATGCTAACGACGAAGACGAAGACCCTCGCATTCGCGTTGTCGTTCGCGCGCGTCCGTTAGCACCCCGCGAGATTGCAAAGAATGAACGCAACGTCTGCGACGCCGACCCGGACTCGAAGACTTTGACCGTCTTTGAACCAAAAGTGAAAGTTGATTTGACGAAGTTCACGGAAACGAGCGAGTTTGTGTTCGACGACGTATTCGGCGGATACTGCTCGGACGATCGCGTGTACGATAAAACTGTCGGTCCTTTGGTTCGTTCGGTTTTATGTGGCGGTAACGCGACGTGTTTCGCCTACGGTCAAACCGGTAGCGGCAAGACGTATACGATGGCGCCTTTGCCTACGCGAGCAGCGAAGGAGTTGTTGAGTGGATTTGCCGAGTTTAACAAAGTGTTCGAGGAAGAAAAGAAGAAGAATGAGTGCCCCGAGAACGGATTGAACGATGCGGCTCCAACTTCTCCAAACAACGAAGAAGACGTCGGCCAAAAAATTGAGCTTTGGGTTTCCGCCTACGAAATATACGGAGGTAAAGTGTACGATCTGTTAGCCTCTCGAGAGAAACTTCGAGTTTTAGAAGACGCGAAGAATCAAATGCAAATCGTTGGTTTATCCGAGTTTCTCTGCGAAAACGTGAGCGAAGTGGAAACGTTGATTGAACGGTCGGCTTTAGAGAGGTGCGTCGGGCAAACGGGCGCCAACGCGGAAAGCTCGCGGTCGCACGCGGTGATTCAATTATGGATAAAAGAGCGGTTACTCCCAACAAAAGCTCGAAATGGTCGACAGAAAAGTATATATCAGCGCCAGCAACAACACGATTTGATGATGAATTCGCATCGTCATCCACAGCTTCAAAATAAGAGATACCATCGAAAGCCGCTCGGAAAATTTTCTTTCATCGATCTCGCCGGTTCCGAGCGCGGCGCGGATACCACCGATACGGACCGCCAGACGCGAGCAGAAGGCGCAGAAATTAACAAATCTTTATTAGCGTTGAAAGAATGCATTCGCGCGTTGGATGGTGGCGCGACGCACGTCCCATTTCGCGGATCGAAGTTAACCGAAGTTTTGCGAGACTCGTTTTTAGGCGATAGTCGAACGGTGATGATTGCGTGCGTTTCTCCAGCCGCGGGTAGTTGCGAACACACGTTGAATACGCTTCGTTACGCAGACAGAGTGAAAGAATTGCGGAGTAACGTTGTTGGATCTCTACCGTCGTCGTCGTCATCTTCTGCAATCAGCGATGCTCCCGCGAGAAAGGCGTCGCTTCAAACATCATCATCGGTTGCTACTATTCCTGGAAAGCGAAGACCGGCTTTTGATCTCTCGTTTTGCTCGCCCGAAAGTGAACGAGCAGTAGAAAACAATCCTGCTCTGCCTTCTTCTTCAAATTCTTCTTCTTCTTCTTCGAGTCCAACATCCGCTGAGAAAACGCTCGATCGACATCAGCGGCCAGAGAAAAAGAAGGATGAAACGAACGAGAAAGAACAATCATCACGAAACCCGCTCGAAGCCGATGCTGAGAACAACAGCAAAACTGTCGTCGATGTTGTCGATGACGACGACGATTCAGAAACATCTCACCTTCTCTTTGAAAAATACGCCACCTCCCTTTCCCCGCCTCAACTCCAACGCCAACACGAAAAGCTCATCGAAACCATCTTAAAAGAAGAATTCGACTTGATCGACGCGCACCGCTCGCACGTGGAGCAATCCGTCACTCGCGCCTCGGACGCCGCCGAGCTTCTCCGCGTCGTCGACGAACCCGGTTCAGCGGTCGACGAATACGTCTTCCACTTGGCCAACTCGCTCGAGAGACAGCGCAAAGAGCTCGATCAGCTCTCCGCTCGAGTGCGGAAGTTTCAATCGCATTTGAGGAAAGAAGACGTGCTCTCGAAATTGAACATCAACAGCACAAGCGGTGCCGCAAACAGACAGGCAGCAGAGAGGAAATGATCAAAGCATCGTCGTGAATACTACTATAATACTACTACTAATGATCACACTCTTTTAGTACATTTTCTTGCTTTTTCTCTTTCCTTCGTGTATTTTTTACTCCTGTCTCTTCACTTTAACGCGCTTCTTGGTCTTCTTCTTCCGAACTTTATACTACTAATAATGGTATTCGAACGCGCTCGTCTGCAAACGCTCTGGCGCACGCACCGCCTCAGAGTCGTTGGGGGTTCTTCTTCTTCTGTAAACGATAAAGATTGTCTTTTCGCGTTGCATCGAATTCTGATCGGCGAACAAGATCTCGACGTGGAAACGCTTCGATTTATCCACGAAGCGAATAAATGTCCGTTTCATCCGGAGACATTACCGATGGCGGTCACAAGAATGGCGAGCGATGAAGACACCGCTATCGTCCAATATTATTTAGAACACGTGTCGAGGAACTTTCTGGAAAGGAACCAAAGAATGGTGAAAAGAGCGGCGATGTATTGTTGTAAGTTTGGGTATGAAAAGACGCTGAGATTGGTCGTGGAAACGGTAAGGCGAAGAGCACCAATGGTGTCGCCGTGGTCGCCGTGGTGCTTGTTTTGGTGCAAACAGGGAGGTTATGGAGATATTTTGAATTTCTGTGTGCAGAATGGGTGTCCAGAAGTACACTTATACGACAACAACGAGTTGTATTCTCAGGGAGTACTTGGACGACCGATTCGTTTGGGCGTCCCGTACTATCGAAAATGCATGCGAGCAGAAAATCGACCGAAGAATTTACCGTACTGTTGTGAACTGCACAGAACGTGTTGCACGTGCGCAGGTTTTGGTCATATCATGAAAACCGTGCGCATTCCTCGAACCGGTGGTTCGTTCCAGGAAAAAAGTATTTGCGACGCCTGTCGCGGTCTCGGCGTCTTCCCCGAGCGAGATCGAGACGGCGATATTTTCTTCGACGCTGTCCTCGCCGCGTAACTTTTTAAGAACGAGATATATGCGAGGTAAAAACTCTTTCAATTTTTTCTACTTCTTAGTATCACAATCGCGCGTTTCTCTCCTCCTCCTTTCTCTCTGTTTCTATCTTTCACTCTCTCTCTCTCTCTCTCTTCTCTCTCAATTCAAAACGATGACTTCGTTCTCCGCGTCCGTCGTCGCCCTCTCTCTCTTCTTTCTTCTTTCCTCTTCTTCGACGGTACCTCGTTTGGATTCGAGGAGCGCGTCGATTGCACCGTCGACGTTGCCGTGCGTTTTCACGAGCGCATCTTTGAGGTTATCCGAGCTGAACCGCGCGTTCAGTTGCATATTCATCGCGAGAAGTTTCTGTCGCATGACCGAAACTTTTCGATCCGCGGTGCGCTCGTCGTAAAAAAAATCTTCTTCTTCGTGCTCGTCTTCTTTCTCGTCGCGGCGAGCGAAACGCCCTCCTTCTCTTCCACGTGCTGCCGTTTGTGCTCTGGCTCTCGCGTACGCGCCGGGTGTCCATCCTCTTTTTTTCACCGTCGCGAAATGTTTCGCTTTCGGCTTCGCCACGATTTTCCCGTCCTTCTTTACGAATGGATTTTCGATAAAAAGTTTCTTCTGCGCTTTTTCCTTCTTCTTCTTCTCCTCGTTCTCTTTCAAAACTTCGTCCAGCGTCTGCACTCGCGTACGTTTATGCGGCGTGTCGTATTCCGGGTGCACTTTGAGGAACTTCTTATCGCTCGTGATGTTTTCTCCTTTGACGAGTAAGATCTCGTCGTCCAAGCCGTTGTTCACGAAAACTTTAATTCGATGTCGGTTTCTCTCTCTGTCGTAGTTGAGCCAAAGCGCTTTGCGACCGTTGTACGCCTCGCCACTTTTCATGCCGACGATGATGACTTCTTCGCCTGTTTTGCGCGTCATCGCGTGTGCCCGTGTTTTACAACGCGCGCGCCCGTCGTGTTTTCAAGATATAAAAATATGAGGAAAAAAACGTCTTTCAGTCAATTGAAAAGACACATGTGTCATTTGTTTCTTGTAGTGTTGTTCGAAATAAAAGTAACGCAAGAACGCAAGAAGAACGCGCGCCATGGCACCTAAACGCAGTCCAACAACAGCAGGACTCGGCCGAGGAAAACGCGCGAAAAACAACCTCGTGTGTATCGTCGGGTTAAAAAATCGTCCGGATCTCAACGGGAGATATGGAACCGTGATCGATCACGACAAGAGTACCGACAGATACACCGTGAAAGTGAGTGGCAAAAAAAACGAAGAAGAAGAATCCGTGCTCGTGAAGAGCGAGAATGTAACGAACGTTGACTCTAAGAGAGCCATTCAAGCGAGGAAGAAAGGGCAGTTCAACACGTTAGAGAAGCTGTTCGCGAAGAAGACAGGTGGGCAGCAGCAGACGGAAGAAGAAGACGGGGCGGCGAAAACGCATATTTTTACATCTCCCAAAGTCAAGGTGAAGAAAGAGGAGCACGGAAGCACTGACGACGACACCAACGACGACGACGACGAGGGAAACAAACGCGAGCAACACCAAAAAACTTCCGCGACAGAGCGAAACAACAACAAGGTGGTCGACGCGGGAAACACAGTGTCTCCTTCTTCTTCGTTTCCTCGGTTCCCACCGGACGGTACCGCAGTTCCCGGCCCGAGCGCCTCGTGGTATCTCTTTCAGCTCCAAAAAAGAGAGAAAGAGGAAGAGAAAAGAAAGCAAAAGAGGGACCAAAAAAACTAATTTAGGGTTTGAAATTTTCTTTTTTCAAAAGTTTGTGTAAAATAAAAAACAGACCACGTGGCCTCTTGTGACCGCGCGTTTGCATCTCGCGCAGATTTCTCTCGTGTGGTCGTTTCGAGCCGTTTCTGACCAGAAACTCGGACATTTTCTGTTGATGCGTGTAATCGTCATTGATATCAGCGCTTCGTATATACACACACGCACACACGCACAGACGATACATAACCTTTGTTCTCGAACGAAAGTTATAAAATCTCTCTTTTTACGAACATCGTACCTTTACACGTTTTTCAGTAACAAAATGTTACGTCACGCCAGCAAACGCGCTTTGCGTCACTCTGCTTTGTCCGGGACGAAGGCCACGTCGATGACGCCGATGATTTCTGCAAACGTCGTCGGGCAACAACACGTTCCTACTGTCGCGCAACCCTCTTCAGCGAACGCGAGACGATCGAAACACGAGGAGGCGAAATCGAGAGACCCGAGATGCCAACACGATTGGACGAAACCGTTCCACGCGAGTCCGTTACCCTTGGACGCGGCGGGTGGGCTTTTGGAGTACTCCGTGGTGTACACGGACCGGTCGATGAACCACATGTCGAAGCCGTTTTGCGACATCATGAAAAATTTGAACGAAAGTTTGAAAGAGGCGTACAACGCGGCGTCGGTAATCATCATGCCAGGGTCCGGGACGTACGGGATGGAAGCGGTGGCGAGACAGTGGTGCACCGGGAAGAAGGCGTTGGTTTTGCGCAACGGGTATTTCTCGTACAGGTGGACCGATATCTTCGAGCAAACGAACATCCCGAGCGAAACTATCGTGATGAGAGGACAACCGGTGGATCCGGAGAACGCGCAGCCGCACTTTGCGCCGGCGCCGATTGAAGAGGTCGTGAAGACGATCATGGCGGAGAAACCGGCGGTGGTTTTTGCGCCGCACGTGGAGACGTCAACCGGTATCATCTTGCCGGACGACTACATCAAGCAAGTCGCGAGCGCGGTGCACGCGCACGGGGGTTTGTTTGTTTTGGATTGCATCGCGAGTGGTCACGTGTGGGTTGACATGAAAGAAACCGGCGTGGACGCTATTTTGTCCGCCCCGCAAAAAGGTTGGACCGGGCCGGCGTGTTCGAGTGTGATTATGCTCGGGGAAAGAGGCACGCACGCGACGAGAAACACGACGAGCACGTCGATGGTCATCAACATGAGAAAGTGGTTGGAAGTCATGGATTCGTACGTCAACGGCGGGTTTGCGTACTACACGACCATGCCGACGGACGCGTTGTCCTTGTTTAACGGAGCCGCGAACGAAACGAAGAAGATTGGTTTTGAGAAAGTCAAACAAATGGCGTGGGATTTAGGCATGGGCACGAGAAAGATGATGGAATCGAAAGGCTTGAAATCCGTCGCCGCGCCTGGTTTCCAAGCGCCCGGTGTGGTCGTCTCTTACACCCCGGAACCGAACATGTTTAACATCTTCAAGGGTAAAGGGATGCAAATCGCCGCGGGCGTGCCGTTTATGATCAACGAGCCCGCCGGTAACTTCACCTTCCGCATCGGTTTGTTCGGTTTGGACAAGGTTGTCAACAAAGACCGAACGATTAGCATCTTGGAAGAAAAGTTGGACGAAATCCTGCCGGAAATCGAGAAAGCTGAAGCCGAGAAGACGGCTTAAATATATTTTATAACGTGTGCGTGTAAATGGCGAAGACAAAGAAGAAGACCAAGAAGAGATTTGAGGAAAAAGAAATAAAGCGAGGAGAGAAGAGAAAAGCGAACCGCGGGAAAGAAAGAAGAGATACTACAGTTGTACAATACATCAGAGAACGAATCAATATCGAAAACAACACATTAAATATATAAATATATATAGAGCAGTTGTATTAAAATTACTATTATAACTACTATACGTACTGAATCCTTCCTCCTTTCGATCCCGTCGAGACCGCGCGTACGAGTCGTTGTAGTCAAAAAGGCACCTCCAACGCTTTGAAGAACAAGTCGTTACAAGAAAAAAACGTCCTCATACACAAAAGAAACATGACCGGCTGCTTGAACTCCTATTATTCGCGAGGTCTGTCGCCGCTCGTGACAAAACACATGCATTCCCCTATTAGGAGCATCATCCGTGGTGGTAGTCATCGCGCACCCGTCGTCGTTGTCCTCGGGGAAATTCAACAACGTCGAGGTGGCGGCTCCTCTTCTTCTTCATCTGGAGGCGGCCGAGGTCAAGGCGGCCGGGGAGACCGACGACGATCTTCTGAGGAGGATTACAAGATAACTTTACGTTCTATACGCAAAAATTCAAAAAGGTTCGACACGGACGAGCAAGTTTCCGAGATGTACGCGCGCTCGGCGTTGTTAAAAAAAGCGCACGAATCTGGCATGCCAGCGGTGCAATTGGCGAGCGGGAAGGCGAACATTTTCATGGACGGGAATCCAATCGTGTACGGAGGTGCGATTGATCGTATGGAGAACGACCCGAAAGATGGACAAGTTGTCGGAGTGTTCGATCATAATCAACGACCGATCGGGTGGGGAACGTTTAATTCGAGCAGCATGTTTCGCGTGCGGATGATGGAGTTGGCGAAGGAGACGGAGTCGCCGATTTTGATTAAGCGGGTGGTGAAGAAGAGGATCGAGGAAGCGAAGATGTTGAGAGATAAAGTTTTAGATCTTAAAAATGGAAAAACGAATGCGTATAGGTTGGTGAATAGCGAAGGCGATCGGCTTTCAGGGATAATTATCGATAAGTACGGGAACGACAACCATTTCGTCGTTTCTTCGTCGGCAGGTTGGGTGGAAGCGCAAAGAGGCGATATCATCGAGGCGTTGAGAGAGGTGATGTTGAAAGAAAACGAAAACATGACGGTTGTGTGGAGAAGAGACGTAGACATGTACGCTTTAGAAGGTGTCGGGGTGACCGAAAAGGTATCCGTGTACGATAAGAACGGCGACGACGCGTCGGCTTCGTTGCCGAGCGAGATTGAAATCACTGAGAACGGGGTGAAATATTTGGTCAATCTGACCGAAGGGCACAAAACGGGGTTTTACGTCGACCAACGCGACAATCGAGCGTTTATCGGTGAGTTGAGTAAAACGAGTAACGATAACAGTGATTTCAGCGTCTTGGATTGCTGCACGTACACCGGCGGCTTCGCCATCAACGCCGCCGTGGCGGGATGCAAAAACGTCACCGCCGTCGACTCCTCCAAAATAGTCCTCTCCATCGCCGCAAGGAACGCCGAACTGAACAACGTCCAGGATCAAATCAACTTTGTTCCCTCCGACGCCTTCGACTACCTCGACGACTGCATCGCCAACAACCGCCAATACGACGTTCTCGTGCTCGATCCTCCCAAGTTCGCGCCTACGGTCAAATCTTTATCCAAATCGCTCTTAAAATACATCGGATTAAACGCTCGCGCCATGCGATGCGTCAAACCAGGCGGTATTTTAATATCCTGCAGTTGCTCCGGAGCAGTCACGCAGCGAAAACTGTTACCATCCATCGTCTTTGAAGCTTCCCAAGCGGCGAACCGAAGGATCGCGAAAGTCCGCGACGGCGGATGCGGCGCCGATCAACCGATCGACCCCATGTTCCCAGAGGGTGAATATTTGAGCGTTTTAGCCGTGCGCGTGATGTAAGGAGTACATTTCCTCTGGCCGTTACATAAAACCACACGATAGTGATGATGATAGAAATTTTGTATTTGTTTTGCGAAAGTGTTGCTGTTTATATACACGTGCTCACTCCTTAAAAGGTCGAATAAAAACAACTCCACAAAAAAAAGGTAATCCATCTTTTGCAAAGCATTACGTTTTATTAGTCGTGGGGGGTGTTGTGTGTTTGGCACGATGGGCCTGGACTTGGACTCGTGCATAGAGCGGGTATGTTTTTTCGTTGTGAAACTCTTTACATTCTCTCTTTGCGCGTCTCTGCAAGTAGTATTATTTCCGTTTCATCCATTTCTCTTCTTTAGGTCTCGCCGTCGTCTTGTACTCACGAACTTCTCTCTCTCTCTCTCTCTTTCTTCTGTGAATGAAACGCTAAATGACAAAACATAAAACAGATTAAACGGTGCGAATCTCTGACCGAACCGGAACTCGAACAGCTCTGTTTAAAATGCAAAGACGTGCTCGTGGAAGAGTCGAACGTGCAACCGGTGTCCTCCCCGGTGACGGTCTGTGGGGACATCCACGGGCAATTTCACGACCTGTTGAAGCTGTTCCAAACCGGAGGGGAAGTGCCCGAGACGAACTACGTCTTCATGGGGGACTTCGTCGATAGAGGATATAACAGTTTAGAAGTGTTCACGCTGTTGATGTTGCTCAAGGTGAAATATCCGGCGCACGTGACGCTGTTGCGGGGGAATCACGAGAGTCGACAGATTACGCAAGTGTACGGGTTTTTCGACGAGTGCACGAGGAAGTACGGGAACGCGAACGCGTGGAGGTGGTGCACGGACGTTTTTGATTACTTGACGTTAGCGGCGGTGATTGAAGGGCGCGTTTTGTGCGTCCACGGGGGGTTAAGTCCGGATGTTCGGTCGATTGATCAAATTCGGACCGTGGATCGCGTGTGCGAAATTCCTCACGAAGGCGCGTTTTGCGATTTGATGTGGTCTGACCCCGAGGATATCGAACGGTGGGCGATTTCGCCGAGAGGCGCGGGATGGTTGTTCGGGCGAAAAGTTGTAGAGGAGTTTAACCACGGGAACGGGTTAGAGTTAATCGCGCGCGCGCATCAGCTCGTCCAAGAAGGCTTGAAATACCAGTTCCCGGAGAGGAGTTTAGTCACCGTCTGGTCTGCCCCGAACTACTGTTATCGGTGCGGCAACGTAGCCTCGATGTTAAGTTTTGATAGCGAAATGGATAGGTCGGTGAAATATTTCACGGAAACGAGCGAGAATGCAAACATGTCCGCGCCGAGAAACATAGCCGCCGGATATTTCTTATAATAAGAGAGAGAGCGAAGGAGTTTAGAATATAAAAGTAGCGAGATAGCAGAGAACATTATGGGTATAGCACAGCAGAATGACCGAAACCAGCGCGTATATTGTAATATAGATACAATTATATACTACGTATGTACTAGGTATTCGTTTCTCTCTTTCTCTATTCTATTCCGCCTCCGGCTCTCTATTATTATAAATACGCGTGTTAATACATCAAGTGTGTTTTGCTGCTGCGTTTTCGGCGGCGGCACATTCTTTTGCAGCAGCAGCAGCACATCTCTTTCGTCTCTCTCTCACCAAAATTAATTCTTCTTGTTCATTTTCAAGCTCATCTTCGCTCGCAATCGTTTCAGCTCTTTCTTCTTTCCTTTCACTTCCAAAGGCGTCTTCGCGTCCGTCCAATTCGAAAGCTCTTCTTTTTCCAACTTCGCGATCGACGCGTTCAATTGTTCCCGTTTTTTATAATCCATATTCCGGTCGTGCGGATTGATTCTCTTCGCGGGCGTTCGCGATTTCGAGCGGTGCGTTTTACCCAATACACCGAGCGTGCCTCGGTTGCCGCGTTTAATCACCGGTTGGCGTTTGATTTTGCCCGCCATTTTGGATGTGTGTTTGTTGTGAGGAGGAAAGGTGTGTGATGAGGAAACTCGCATCAAAGAGTCGGACGATGATTCGTGTACATTTTTTTTTGCATTTTGATTACACCCCATTATTACAGTCTCTTCTTGAGTAGCACTAGTTTTACAGTTTTTGTTGTGCGTGTTCTGGGGTACTTTACAGTTCTCGATGTTTAAGATATTTGCGTTCCGCTCCGCCCGCGGATTCTTTGATGATAGCGTACAAGATTCCGGATTCTTAAGCAAACGCTCGCGACCGAAGGTGGTTCCACGCTTCTCTTCTCGCGCTCACGCGTGCGCCTCGGTGTTTCTGTACACCTCGTACGCCTCGCCGTCTTCAAAGATGATCAGCTGTCCCGGTTGTACCTTCGTCTTCTGTTTTCGTTGCACTTTCCTCGTCTGTCCTTTCGTGGACAACAGAAACGAGCCGTGCACGGCGGAAACTTCCAACTCTCGATCATCCTTCCCGGAAACAGAGAACTGGATCGCGTTCTTATCCACTTGAAGGACACCTCCGGACGATTTTACCAGACGGTTCACGTCGATGGCTTCGATCGGACAGTGGCGTGGGGCGGACGACACGCGGTCCAGCCCGTGGTCGCCCGTTCGTGATTTTTCGCAATCCGGGGCATCCAACACCCACTTTTTATTTGTGATATTTTATCGAATGTTGTATTCGTCGAGGATGAGAAGGATGTGAGGAGAACACGCAAAAAAGGTGAGTAGTCGCGAGGAAAAGAGCGCAGAGTGTTTAAGAGTAAGAGTATAAGAGTAGTACAGAGGAGCACTTCCGCGCTTCTCGATACTCGTTAAAGATGTGAGAAAAAAATATCTAACAACAGAAAAGAATTGGAAAGAAGATCTCTCGTTTACCTTGGTCACGTTCGTGACCACCAAACTTCTTCTCCCGTTTTGCTTGGTGCGGTGAGCGACCGCCGAGATGCTCGTTGCAAAACGTGTCGTCGTCGTCGTAAACATTATTTTATCTTTCGCAGTAAAAGTGTGTCGTTGTTCCTCCTGATGTGGTATTCAATACTATGAAGAGAATTCAGAGCAAAAAGGGTGAAAAGAAAAGAAAAAATGCTGAGCTGGCAAGAATTTAATTGACTAAATAATTGAGAGTCGCAAAAAGCTTGCTTCAGATATAAATAACACGAGAAAGGATGACGATGCTTTCGAGAACTCCGGTGGTCGTTTCTTCGCCCTCTTCTTCGTCGAAGAAGAAGAGGCGCGAACGACTTTGTCGCGCGAAGGCGACGTCATCAAAACCGAACAACGCGTCGACCACAAAAACGCCAGTTCCCGAAACGAAGAAAACGGACGTGATGATGATGATGTCAGGGAAAACGCAGCGACGGAGAGACGTGTTCGCCGTGGGGGTTCTTTTCCTCTCTCTGGGTGCTTCTTCTTCGAAGGAAAGCGCGTTTGCCTACGGTACGGGAGGATGGAAAGATTGCGAACCGATCTGCGACTCCTTGAAAGGCGGCTTCGCCGCGCAGCAAAAGTTGCAAGAGGAGATGATGCGACAGTCGATGGGTGGTGACGACACCGGTGCTGAAGCGAAAGAGGAAAGCAAAGGCAAAAAAGCCGCGGTATCGGAGAGGGAAAAGAGGAAGAAGAACTTGAGATAGATGGAGAGAGAGAGAGAGAGTTTGGTGTCGTTATGAATGCGAATAGTATAACACCCAGATTCGTTCGTTTGTTTGCGCCGCGCTCGCGGTAGTAGTATTAAGTTATTATTATTCCTTTAGCGTATTCAATCCGCTCGTTCCGAGTAACTCCAACTTCTCGAACGCGTTTTTGAAATCCGCGAAGAACTTTTTCTGATCTTTCGCGTACACGTCCACGTATTTTTTAAAGTTTTCGTCTTCCAATAAGACGATATCGGACGGTAACATCATGAGCTGCCCGCTCGGATCTTCGTATTGGAATTTTTTCGTCTTTGTATTCTCGGTCCATTTGAGGCCTTTCAATAAGCCGTAATAGGAGTTATTGAACAACAAAGGCGTGGAGGACCACGGGCCGACGTAACCACTGGCATCGGCGTGACACCTTCCCAAGGCGTGCGCACCAGATAACGCGACAATCTCCTGGTCGTCGAATCCCATTCGATAAAAGACGTCTCTCAAACCTTGCGTCGTTTTTGGTCCGGCGTGATCGCCTTTATCCGCATCAGGTAAGCGCCCATTCGGAGTCACTTTCGACGGGTCCATCTCGTCCACTCTTCCGTATTTAAACTCCATGGTTGGCCCGCCCATTTCTTCGATGGCGACTTTCCCCGCGTACGCGTACATATCCGCGTACGAAATTTTTGGATTTCGCTCCTTGATCGGTTCCAAAGCCGCCACCATCTTGTCCAACCCGGCGTTGCCGCCGTGCGCGAGTTCTTCCTTAAACCGAATAGTTCCACCAGATGAACCCCCGGTTTGTGTCATTTTATCGTACGTGCCTGATGAATGCCACGCTAATCGTACCAAAGTCGGCCCTAAGTTTGCGTCTTTTTCCATCAAAGCTTTCACGTCTTTTCTCAATTGTTTAAAATCTTTTTCCGAGTCAGCCGCCTTGTTGAGAGAGGATTCCCCGTTGGATGCTCGAGCAAACGGCGGGGCGGATCCTTGCACGACTGTACTCATCCCTACCATACCCACGATGCCTACGAGTGCTCGAAACACGTCTCTTTTCGTTAACGAGAGGTGAATGAGGTCTTCGTCTGATTTGAGGACGCAGTATTCAATCATGTCTTCTTCTTCCTCGATTGGATTAGGAGTCGAATTCATTATTAATAATTTACCCTCGTCCGATGAAAATGATTTTGATCGAAAAGTGCTGATTGATTTTTTCTGCTTTTGTTGTTGTTCCTTAAAGGAAGAAAAACCACCACCACGAGCGACGCATCTGTTGCTACGCGTATTAGTATCACTCCCACCCGACGTCAACGAAGAAGAGCAGCGGATTTTGCTCGTCGTCGGCATCATCTTAATCATCATCACGTACTAAGAATAAGGGTAATGAGACGAAAAAGCGTCGTTTGAAATAAAGCACTTTTTAGATATTTTTCGCCTTTTTGGCGGCAATTTTTTCAAATCTTTTTTTCAGCCTCACTAAAAGAGAGTGTTTTATGTTGCGCTTAGTATACGCGAGTTCAAGAACAGTAATAATATTACAAAGGAGCAAAGATTATAGTAGCTTTTTTCAAAGTGTGCGAGAAGAATTCACTAAAAAAAGTTTACTCGTCCCAGTCTTCTATGACGGTTCCGACGCCGGCGTCGACGTCGCCGAACTTTTCGGGCGCTTTTGAACCGCCTAAAAGCTTCGCGACGAAACCTTTTTTCTCTTTTTTCACCTCGACCGGAGCGCAGACGCCGTCGTTATTAAAGACGACTTCGGGAGTTGATTTACACTGCCCATCGCACGTGCAACTCAAGAAGCCGTTTTCTTTGATCATTTCGTGGAACGGGTCGTTTTTACGCACCGCGAGCATGGCTAACGTTCTCGTTTTCGATTTGGTTTGCTTAAAAATTTCTTCCAACGCCGGCGAGTAGGTGTAGTCGTCGATTAATAAGAACGAGGGTTTGACCGCGGTGAACAAACCAGCGCCGAGAGAATCCGAAATGTCTTCGTTTTGGTTCGCGTTAAACTCCGCGTCGACTTTCTCTTCGTCGATGGTGTTCGCTTTGATCGCGTTACTGCCGCCGTTACCCGCGCCGGCGACGTAGACCAGAAATTCCGGGAACTCTCTCGAAAACGCGGCGGCTTTGTCGAACGAGGTCGCGGTGAACGAAACCGCTTTCACGAACGCCGAGTTCATGGCGTCTCGCAGTTTCGGTCGCAAATCTTTGAAAAACACGTCGCCGTCAAACGCAAAGACGGTTGGAATTTCCACGTTTTCGCCGTGGTACAAGTTGCTCACGCTCAACGCGTATTGTAAACTGACCGCCGGTTCAATGGTGTGTTTCCCGAACGCCGAGCGACGCTTGACGAATAAGTCGTTCGCGGATTTAATATTACCGGCTTTTTCACCCCAAACGTGCGCGTTGACTAAAGCGGCGACGACGTTGTCTTCTCTCGATAGGTGTAAATTTTGATCCTTTTGCGCCCAGTTTTGTTCCAAAGCGGTGAATACATTCGAATTGCCTTCCCAGACTCGAACGACGCCGGATAAATGCGCCGCGTTCATTAACCGTTTCGCGACGTGCGCGAATGGACCTAAACTCGCGCCTAAAAACGTCGCCGAAAAATACGGCGCGTATTTCGATTGCCCGGTCGTTTCGTTCATCCAGTTTGGCGATTTCGGACCTCGGTATTCGAACTCGATAAACGGCGGCTGCGGCGGCGGCGGCGGAGATGTGTTGATTTTTTCCACGTGCTCTTTCTTTCTCTTCTTCTCGCGATCTTTGAACGATTTCTTCTTCGCGTCGGACTCTTTTTGTTTCTTAACGTCTTCCAAGTGTTTCTTGGATAAGAGCATGCGCCGGTTCAACGAGGATTCTCCTCCTATAAATTCGCCGCCGCCGTTCACGCCGGATTCAATTTCACCGTCTTCAGAGGACATCTGCACGGGGTCCGTTAACTCTCTCGACTTCAACTTTTCCGTCGGCTCTAACAACCCCGGCCGTCGTAACCTTTCCTTACCAATCGCCGCCCGTCGCGCTCGAATGCCGATTTCGCTATTACTCAACGCCTGGAAATACGTCGCCAATAAAACCTCCGGTAACGTTCTCATGCTCATCGATTGGCCTTTCACTTTACGTTCGAACGGATTCACCGTTTCCACAGTCGCGGAATCGAATTTGCAGTAATTCTTACTGAAAAAATCAATCTGCGCGTCCTTCAACAAGTTTTGCCTGCACGACGTGGAAAGATGATGCGACAACGGCGGCGGCGACGGTTGACTCGGCGGCGGTGGCGGTGGCGAAGGCGCATCTGGTATCTCGTAATTCGATCGTTCTCTCACTAAACTCGCCTCGGCCGCGGTTAATCGCGCCTGTAAAAACAGGTCGTCGCCGTCGTCTACACTCGAGTCGCCTCCTTCTTCGTTTAAAGCCGCCGCGCTACTCTCGTCCTCGCTCTTCGTATCTTCTTCTTCTACTCCACCACCACCAAAGTGCGCCTTCGGATTAAACGGCTTTTCGTTGGCGTTTTCAAACACATTCTCCCCAATAACACCGCCACTCCTCTCAGATGCGCGCCCCGAACTTTCTTCACCAGAAGGACGACTATTCGCCACCATCGCTGCGAGCGCGTACTCCTCCCTCAAATTTTCCTCGTACTTTCGCGCATTCGCCTTTTCAAAATCGTAACTCGTGTACGCCCGAAACGCCTCTCTCGCGCGTCTCGCGTGGTCTCTCACTTTCACTTTCACCTCATTTCTTCCGTTTTCAATCGATCGGTGAATGTATACGTCTTTCGGTGCGAACTGTTCGACGAGGAAGATGAGCGCGAACGTTATCGCTATCGCGACCAAAAGGAACCGGCAGACTGAAAATTCGTATCGCTGTTGCGCGTAATAATAAAACTTCTTCTTCTTCTTCTCGTGTTGGTACGCGCGAGCGACGTTGTTTAAAGCGCGTTTCGAAGACTTTTTTCTCTTCTGGTTGTTGTCGTTGTCGTCGTCGTTTCCTCTCCCGTCGTCGTCGTCTGAATCGTCAAAGTCGTCCTCGTAATCATTTTCATCATCTTCGTCCCCGTCGGAATCAATCGTAAACGTCTTCGACGAATGTTGTCTTTGTTCCCGTTGCCGATTCTTCGTCTCTCGTTGTTTCTCGCGCGTCCATACCTTGGCCAAACCGACGCCTTTAGTATTCGGAGGAGGCATTTTGAACGCGAAAACAAGTCGTCTCGCGATGATGGTGCGTCTTTCTCCAGAGTGCGCGTTGTGTGCGACGACGACGAGTGACGATATCTTTCCAAATGGATTGGATTCTCCACTTTCTGCGTTGCGTTCCACTCCAAAACAGATCGCATATCATCGCAGAGTTGAGAAAGCGCGCGACGCTCTCGAGGGTCGCGGCGCTGATTTTGCAAAGTAAGACACACAGAGAATAAAAGCGTTTCGTTTCGTCTCGATACAAACGTCTCTCTCCTGCGTTGTGTACTGCGACGAATAAGGATTGGATGCACCACTTTGTGTGTTGAATTCCAATTGAACAGATTGATTGCATCAGAAGAGCAGTTGCGATATATAAGTCTCTCCTCTGTACATATCGGGTTTCAACGAAGAGAGATTGTCGAGGGAGAAGAAGAGTCGAGAGGTTTTGCGCGCATTCTGATCCCAAAAAAGTGATTTTGTGCGCGTCAGAAGGAACGGCGTTTTGTTGTCATCAATTAAAATTCAATGACACCGACGACTTCTGCGCAACAACAAGGGGAGAATACTACGAAGAAACGCGCGGCGACGATCATCTGCGCTTTACTCCTTCTGAGCGGTGTGATGGCACTCTCGTCCGTGATTCTCGTCGCGGAAAAAAGAACGTCCTCGAGGAATTCGTCTCGTGCGCTCGAGAAGAGAGGGAGTGGTACTCAAAGTGCGTTTCGATTCCACGATTCCGTGGTCGAGGGAAAGAGGAAGGCGAGTGGTGCGAAGAAAAAAAAAGGGTTCGTCGACGTCGTCGAAGACGATCAGATGGGCGATTTGATCGTCGTGAAAGA
>Ga0209505_1000123_pt1 | contig 63589 bp, 39 predicted proteins | sample COGITO_mtgs_1103_2_FD_184794 | JGI IMG/M metagenome (GOLD analysis project Ga0209505, IMG submission 184794) | Pelagic marine microbial communities from North Sea - COGITO_mtgs_110331 (SPAdes) (version 2) | ecosystem: Environmental > Aquatic > Marine > Epipelagic ... | reverse complement strand
TTCGAGCTCATCACCGAGGAAATGTGAACGGTAACTGTATCGTTAACGTACTCAAGATCATCACCATATCTATTGTACACGTTCAGATATTCCATAGATTCTAAAAGCGCGTTCGCCACCGTAGGCGTCGCTTCAAACTCAATTTTCGAGTCACCTCCGCCGTCGCCGCGCAGCAACGGAAGTGATGCGGCGGCGTCCAACGCGGTATCATTCGTTAGATAGACTAGATTTTGGCAACCAGAGACGATTGATACGCGCACCAAAAACATATCTGAATCCACTCCGGCGTTCGATACGGTAAATGAACGAGACAAGTCGACTCGCGACATCCATTCAACAACCGGAAAGACATCCGCGCTCTCGGCGACCAAGGTTTTAGCATCCTCGATATTTATCACGTCAAAAATGATTTGCTTCGTGAATCTCGCCGACACGTTTTCGTTGCTCGTCGATACGACGCGAATGGTGGCTATATCACTCCCGTGGTAATTCTTTACCGGTGTATACGAAAATGTACTGCACGCGAACACGCGCCCGTCTACTTCTATCGCATATTTTTGCGATTCCTGCCAGTACGCCGCGCCCTTCGTTGGAAATTGAATAAAGTTAACGTTTACATTTCCCATATTTCCTGACGATAGCATATTCGAGTGTACTCGAGTATCGTTTACGCATACATGCACAACAGTTTCCTCGTCTTCCGTGACATTCAACACGACGGTGTTTGTTTTCGTTGAACACGATTGGGCGTCGCGCTCGGCGGCGTCTTCTCGAAAAACGCACGCCAAGAGCGGAGGTAAGAGATTGACCGTCACGCGCACTCTCGCTGATTCTATAGCCGACAAAGGATACTCCGTTACATTTGCATCGAAAGGAAGCGCGAGGAACTCTATAAATGTCGCTGTCGATGCCGTCACCGCCGAGCGAAGCTTGTGTGGAGGATAATAGCAAAACGTACACGTCGCGTGAGCGCAATAAGTCAACGAAGGAGACTCTTCGTCGCAAGAGCCAACGCGTCCTATGGACGGGGATGTAATCATTTCGACTTTAAACGTGTCGTACATTTCCTCTTTATCAATTGCGAGGACTTGAATCACTCTCCTTTCATTATTGCCGTCCTCGGCGACAACATCAAAAACAACGGGCGTATTTATGAGCACCGTTTCGGGTACTCTTTTTCTCAGCTTTCCGCGGTGCAACGCTTGCACGTTAAATGTACTCAACGATGTATTATACATTGCAAAATACTTAACGTATCCATCAAAACAGCAATGGTCACCGAGGCGGATAAATTTACTCAACGCGCTCATACTCGGCAAAGAGTACGATTGACCAAACTGCACATTTCGCGTCGTCGCGAGACGAAGCGGTTGACCGTTTGCAAACGCGTCTACGCTGAGAAATATGGATTCAGAAGAACCATCTATCTCACCGCCTCGAAATGAAACCACGAGCGAGACGGCTAAATATGACTCGTTACTATCACTACTGCTATTCCATCGATATGAGTTTTCAAAAACAGGATTCTTTCGAAACATCACCTCTTCCGGAGCAACGAACGCGTACTGTTGACATTGCACGTGCGTTTCCACGATAACCGCGGCATTCTCTGTTCCATCCATAAAGTACTTCGGTCCGTACCGAACGCGGAATCTTGGCGGTACGCCAGGCCACGCATCGCACGGTTCCCTCGCGACCACTGAAGGCGTCGTCCCGCCGTTTGGAGTGTAGTTTTCAAAACTATCTTCCAAAGTCCAAATCGTCGCGTATCCGGACGACGCGTTTGCGCTTCGCATCGTCTGCGTAGGCACGAACGTAATCTCAAAACTACTGTTCGTACCCAAAGGTAAAGAAAATGGATTCGTCGAATCAGTGTTTTCAAACGCTGAAATAACCGCGCTCGAGTTTACGTATAAATGTTCCTTCGGTTTGAGCTTAATCGACTCTGTTCTCAAACGCGTATCCGCGACATCGGTTTCGTTCGTACAGATGTTGGCGCAAGAAGAATACCCGTCATCGCTCTCCTCTCCTCTTTTATCGCATGGCAATCCTCGGTCGTTGTTTGAATAATACAACGCCAACATCGAATGTAGAGAAGGAATATGCGAAAAATCGTTCTTCTCCTCCTCGTTCGTCTCAAAAATGGGCATAACCTTTTCCAACGCATCTTCGCCGTTTCTCCGAACAACGCAAATCTTCTCCCGCATGGACCAGGCTAAAAATGGTCTTGGAATCATTTCCACTTCCCCGATGTCCTCGATCATCGCTTCCGCGAGAACGAGTACTACGAATACTACTCGGGCAAAAGTAGCCACGGAAAGGAAGAGGATTGGGTTGAAAAGCGCATCATCGCGCGAGGACGAGAGGAGAGAAAAACATCCCCTCCTGGTTTTGTTCGTACGCATGCGCATGTGGTTTTTTGCGTTGACTCCGAATAAGCGTTTCAAAACGTGAGTATCAGTTGCAATATCAAAGCTACCGCACGGGTCATCGGTGGACTGAAAAATTCGTCGTAATACGCATCGTCGGTGGTGAAGTGCTCCTCCTCTCTTCCTCTCCTTTTAATGAGAGCGCTTTAATACTACCGTAAGAGAGCGAGCACACGCGCTCAAGCCTTTGTATTTTTGAGGGAAAAAAAGAGGCAAAACTTCCCCTCATTTTGTCATAAAAACAAGACTAAAATGATGCCACGACGACGATGACGGAAGACAAAGAAGACCACCAAAGCGAAGGAAAAAGACTGAAGTCGATTTCAGTCGTCATCTCGTGCCTGAACGAAAGCGAGAACATTTCCAAGTGCATGCACTCCACCCTCGCACAAAAAGGACGCAAAAATTGGGGAAATCAACATCACGCGGACGATGTTCGGGAAAAAGAACGAGTGCGAACAAAAGTCGTCGTCGTGGATGGAGGATCCACGGACGATACCGTTTTAAGAGCGAAAAAAGTACTCTCGGACATGAAGACAAAGAGTGACGGTAAAGACGAGGAGGAAGTGATCATTGTCGAGTGCGCGGAACGAGGGCGAGCGAAACAGTTTAATCGAGGCGGGAGAGTTGTACTGAGGGGTTCGTTGGAGGAGACGAAAGAAGAAAAAATTTTGGTGTTTTTACACGCGGATACGACGATGCCGGAAACGTACAGAGAAGATATTTACGACGCTTTGCGCAGAGAACGGGAGAGGCGCGAGAGAGAGCGGCGGTTTCCGAGCGCGTGGGGGGTGATTAAAAATGGCTGCGCCAAGTTTGCGCGCCTCGGAAGAAGCGGCGGTAAGGCGGAGAGTACGAACGAGAATAACAGAGCGGATGCACCGTGCTGGGGCGCGTTTCCCATCAAACTCTCCGGCGAACGCTCGAAATGGAAGAAATGTGTCGTCGCGTCGTTCGCGAATTTTCGAACGCGACGGACGTCTATTCCGTACGGCGACCAGGCGATATTCGTAACTGCGTCGGCGTTTGCCGAGCACAAGTTTGACGAGTCGAAGATGTTCATGGAAGATTACGAGTACTCGTCGAGGATGAAGAAGTGTTTTGGGAAACCGGCTATTTGCAAATCACCCGTGGTGACAGATTCCAGACGGTTTGAATCGGTTGGGTTTATGAACACGACGATGATTAATATTTTGTGCGTGGTTGGGTTTCATTTAAAAGTGGACGTCGGAGTTCTCGCGAACTTCTATAGGAATGCAAATAAAAGAAGAGAAGTAGACACGAATTAGGTAGTAAAACGATAGATGATGGATACCGATAGCACAGATAGGTAATATGAGAAACACTAACATACATACACGTAATAAATTACAAAAATCATTTCACGCGCTTCCTTCAGACACGTAGCACTCATCTAAACCAAATACCGACCCACCCGTTCGCGCTTCTTCTGGAATATGCCTCACGTCGTTAAACTGTACCAAGCCGCAAATGTTCTCTTCCGTCGCCACGTCTAAATCTATCGCGTGAATCCCCGCGTTTTGTGAGCAAAACAACCCCATCTGTCTCCCCGTGGATTTCGGCACGCCGACTAAAATTTTCAACAGTATATCCGTAAACATCCCGTGCGAAACGATGACTAAATCGCCAACTTCTGGTTCGTCGTCCACTTTCCGCTTCTTTGCTTGTTGAGCCTCTTCTTCTTTCTCTACTTCCTCAACTTTCTCTTTTAAACCACCGCTACCTCTCGCTCGCTTCCATAACAACTCCGCCACTCTCTCCGCTCTCGCTTGCGCTTCCGGCACTGTCTCCACCCCTCGCTTCGTATCCCACCACCCGTTTTTCAACGCCTCCGGGACTATAACATCTGGAAACACTTGTTTCATCTCGTCTCTCCCCATTCCGGGTCGCCCGGTCGCGGCCGCCGTCGTCTTGTTCTCGTTCGCGCTCGTCTTCGCATCCCCTCCTTTTCCTCCTCCTCCTCCTCTCCCGCCTTCAAAACACCCCCCGTGTTCAAAAATCTCCCCATTCACGCGCGCGTTCCCCGTCCTCAACCCATCTTCGACTGCTTTCGCGGTCAATAAACATCTCTTCATCGGCGACGTCCACATTTCGTTCACGTGTTTATACCTCCCATTCGCTTCCGTGGTGAAACATTTCGTTAAATTCGCACACTGTGTCCACCCTTTCTTGGTTAAACTCGGGTCCGATTGCCTCGAAGGGTTGTCCAAGTTCGGGGAGAGCAACGCGTTGTTCTCGGATTGCGCGTGGCGAACTATGAATACTCTCATATTAGTATTCTTAGTACTGCTCGCTGCTCCTGTTATTCTTCGCTCTTTTTTCGTAGCAGTCGTCGTCGAATAAAACAGCGTTGTTCAAGCGCTCAATACTCTAACGATGAATAAAAGGAGTTGTCTCGAATGCTCTTTTTCCCTTTAAAATTTAACAGACCAAAACTGTGCGAAAGGTCCACCAAAAAAAAAAACAAAAGTACGGGTAAAATTTTTTCACGTGTCCTCCAATAAAAATAAAAGCACATAACGTCATACTTTGACACGCTGTACACGACGCGCAAAGAGAGGAGGGATACACACACCATCACAGAGAGAAGAATACGCGCGCGACACACATAATACGCATCTTTTTTTCTCGCGCGAGTGTTTGAAAAACGCGTCCGAGGCGGGACGAAGAGACGGAGGAAAAATGAGCGCCGTCGACCACCGGAAGGAAAATGTCGAAGACCCGACGAATCGTTTGGAACAATACGCGAGCTTATGCTGGGATGAACTCGAAGCGTACGGAGGGAAACTGCCCTCGGTGGAAATTAAGTGCGATTTTGATTACACGTTACACTTACCGGCGAATAAAATCGACCGGTCGATAAAAACCGTCCCCGGGGTGCTCACGGACGTGGCGATGAAAATTCCGAATAAAGTGAGAGAGAAAATCAGCGGGAAGGAAAACGACGCGACGAAGATGGAACCGTTTCGGGTTTTGAAAGACGTGGACTGTTGCTTTAAAGCGGGGTCGTTGACGTTGGTATTGGCGCCTCCTGGACACGGGAAGACGAGTTTGTTGAAAGCGGTCGGGCAGATTTTACCGAGCGCGGTTTTGAGCGGCGGGAAAGGCGTCACGTATTCGAAGATGACGGCGGAGGAGTTGAAGAAGGAGAAGGACATCGACGCCAATCGGATGGCAATGTACGTGACGCAACAGGACGAACATTTACCGTTTTTGACGGTGAGAGAGACGACGAAGTTTTCACACGAAAACGCGACGCCAACGCCGACGAATGAGAGAGAGGAAGACGTGCACTCGAGGAAGATTGATAGCGTGCATCGATTGTTGTCGTTGGAGAACTGTTTGGATACAATCATCGGGAACGATTTAGTGAGAGGCGTTTCTGGAGGGGAGAAAAAACGCGTCACGATTGGCGAAGCTATGGTAACGAACGCGCGGGTGTTTTGTATGGATGAGATATCGACGGGATTGGACGCCGCGGTGACGCATAACATCATCGCCGCTTTGAGAGAGTGGACGAGAATCACCAACGGGACGGTTATCGTTTCGCTCTTGCAGCCGACGCCGGAGGTGTACGAACTTTTCGACGACGTCTTGTGTTTGCGAGACGGAACTCCGGTGTATCACGGTGACGTGGATAAAGTGGTCGATCATTTTGGTGGTCTCGGCTTTGACAGCGAGAACGCGAAGAAAGGCGACGTGGCAGATTGGTTGTTGAGCGTTTTGGTGGATCCGTTGGCGCATTCCAAAACGGGCGCGTCGAACCAGTTTGCCTCTGGCGACGGGTTAAGGAAAGGATGGGTCGAAAACTCGAACGGATTATATAAAAAGAGCATCGGAGAGACCGATTGCGTGGACAAATCGGACGGGCAGAACATGATTGACTTGCGAACGCCCTTCGCCAAGGCGCAATATTCCACCGCCTACCCGAAAGCGTGGCCGAGTATGTATAAATCCGTCATCAAGAGACAATTTCAAATCACGCTCAGAAATAAAGTCTTTTTATCGGCGAGAATGTTTGGCGCGTTGATCACGTCCGTCGTTCTCGGTTCTGTTTGGTTTGATTTGCCCTTGGATAGAGGTTTCGAGCGTTTAGGCATGCTCCTGTTTTGTGTCTTGCACATTTCCTTTAGCAATTTTTCCGAGTTGACGTTTAGCGTCGAACAGAAATACGTGGCGTATAAACAACTCGATTACAAGTTGTTCCCAACGTTTGCGTACATCGTGTCTTCTATTGCCACGCAGTTACCGATCGCGGTGTTAGAGACGGCTATATTTAGTTGCATTTTATACCCGATGGTTGGTTTGTCCATGGCATTTGAAAACTGGTTGGTGTTCTTCATCAATTTAACGTGCGCGAACGTTGCGATGGCGAGTTTCTTCAGAGTCGTCGCTCTTCTTGCGCCAAACATGGAAGCGGCGCAAACCTTTCCTGGCCCAGTTATCGCGATTATGGTCATCTTTGCGGGCTTTTTAATCTCCCCGGAGAAGATGGGCGTGTTGCACTTCCTTTATTGGATTTCTTTGTTCGCGTACTCGTTGAGATCTTTGTGTCAAAACGAATTCCTCAGCGATCAGTACAAGTATAAAGTGCCGTTGGATCCCACCGCGGCCGCTGTGTACGTTCAAGGGTACACGGGAGACCCGAAAACGATGGCGGAGTTTTGCGAGGAGAACGCGTTCCCGTGCGAAGACGCCGGGAAGATTACTCTGAGTACCATCGATATCAGCTCGGATAAAAAATATTTCTGGGCCGGGCCGATATTTTCTATCGGGTTCTTTTGCCTGATGACTGCGATAGGTTATAGAGCGTTGTCGAAGATTCGTATTCAGCGCAACATCGGGTCGTCGAGAACGTCGTCGAGTGAAAAGAAAAAAGACGGGGAAAATGCCGAAGAAGTGAGCATTTCAATCTCGAAGGTTGACGCGGAGGCGTCGCAAAGAGCGTTAAGTTTTACTCCAATGAGCATCACGTGGGAAGATTTGGAGTACACGGTAAAGGTTCCTGGAGAAGACGGTAAGCCGTTGTCCGGATCGAAGAAAATTTTGAACTCAGTCACCTCCGCGGCGCAACCGTCGAGAATGTTAGCGCTCATGGGTGCATCTGGCGCTGGAAAAACGACGTTGTTAGACGTCATCGCCGGGCGCAAGTCTGGCGGGGAAATGAGAGGTACGATTAAATTGAACGGTCACGTGGTCAAGAAGGAAACGTTTGCGCGATTAACCGCGTACTGCGAACAACAAGATTTGCATAACGCGTTTACGACCGTTAAAGAAGCTTTGGAATTCTCCGCGACGCTCCGTTTGCCATCGGACGTTTCCAAAGACGCTCGAAAAGCGTTCGTTGACGAAGCTTTGGATATCTTGGAACTGAGAGGCATCGAGAATCGTTTAATCGGAGTGGCGGGTTCGCCGAGTGGCTTATCGCCCGGTCAACGCAAAGTCTTAACCGTTGGCGTCGAGTTGGTCTCGAACGCCCCGGTGTTTTTTTTGGATGAACCGACGTCTGGTTTGGACTCGAGAGCGGCGTTGATTGTCATGCGCGAGGTGAAAAAAGTCGCCAATCTTGGGCGGACGGTCATCACCACGGTCCACCAACCGTCCAAGGAAATTTTCAACTTGTTCGACGACATGTTGTTGTTACAAAGAGGCGGCTATCAGGTCTATTTCGGCCCGTGTGGCGTGAATGGCAAAACATTCGTTGACTATTTGCAAAAGATTCCAAACGCGCACGCGTTGCCGGACGGCATGAACCCGGCGTCGTGGATGTTGGACGTGTTGGGCGGCACCGACTCCTCAAACGCGGGCGAAAAAAGCGCGTTGAAGAAATCGAAATCAACCGCGGCGGGCAGTTTGCAACCGGCAATGACGATGAAACGCAGCGGTTCCGGGGGCGCCTTGAACGGCCTCCTTTTAGTCGAACGGTTCAAAGCCTCCCAGGAAGGCGCCGCCGGTACGCGCTTGGTCAAGGAATTGTGCGCAAAAGGCGAAAAGTCGGAAATGTTCGCCTTTGCCTCGCCGTATGCTCGATCGTTCTTGACGCAACTCAGATGCCTCATCCAGCGCGCATCCCTCGCGCACAACCGCGACGTCGCGTACAATCTTGGGCGCATTGGCATTCTCTTTGTTCTCTACCTCCTGTTTGGGTTTGTCTACTTCGATTTAGACGCCTCGAACGAAACCGGCGTTCAAGCGATGGTCGGGGTCATTTTCATGACGTCCATTTTCGCCGGTATCATCTTCATGAACTCCGTCATGCCCGTGCGCGTGAGAGAAAGAGCCGTGGCGTATCGCGAACGCACCTCGTTCATGTACGACGCCGTCCCGTACTCTCTATCGCACGCGATTTGCGAAGTCCCGTGGGTCTTACTGGTCACCTTTGTCACCGTCACCCCGCTCTACTTCATGGTCGGCTTAGTCCCAACCTTTGAGCACTACATCTTCCACGTTCTCATGGTCTTCACCGTCTCAATGGCGTTCATGTCTTTAGGTCAGCTCATTGCGTGTCTCTGCGCGACCATCCAAACCGCGCAAGCCGGCGCGTCCGCCTTCATCCCCATCTGCTTCCTCTTCGGCGGTTTGTACCTCCCGTACCCGCAAATTCCCGTCTATTGGAAGTGGGCGTACTTCATCGATCCGGTCGCGTACGCCATCCAAGGTGTCACTGCCCCGCAATTCGAACACCGAGGGTGTACCGGCGCGTACCCAGACGGCGACTGTCCAACCATTCAAGCCTTCCGAGGCACGTATTTCGAAACCGTCGACACGTTGGCGTACGTGGAAGAAAAATACGACGTCCAACTCTCCCAAAAATGGTACATGTTGATTTACGTCGCCATTTTCGTCCTGTGCATGCAAACGCTCCATATTATCGCGTTCAAGTTTAGAAAAGTCGTCGCTCGATAATACTAGGAGCTTCGTTACTGGTGGTAGTTTTTAATAATGAAAGAGAGAGCGAGAGAGTGAAGACCATTCACCTAATTTATGCATCACTTTTGTTCCTTTTTTTCCTTCGCGTATTTTTCAAATTTCAAATTCACTTCTCACAAAAAGAAGCACGAAAACAGACTCGAGAGAGAGAGTGTTGTCGAGAGAAGGTTCTTTAAACTTCAGTCATAAAGAGCGAGAGAAGAGAGAGAGAGAGAGAGCACTCGAGAGCGACTTTTATCGAGCAGAACAGAAAGAGAGGTTTGATTGAGATTGACACAGAGAGAGAGAGAGAGAGAAGAAACCTTTTTCTCATCCCTTCTTTTTTCCCTTTCAAGCGCTGTTTGCGCGCAATTTTGAATTCAAAAAATACTCGCGCGGAAACGACGTAGACGAGCGAGATGGTGTCGAAGGAAACCGCGAAACACGATAAAGACGACGAGAGGGTGCCAGAGCAGGTGAAGCAGCCGATGCTGACGGCGAAGCAACGTTTGAAGTTGCAGTTACACCGAGAACAACAACAGAAAGAGAACAACAAGTGTAGCACTCAACAACCGAGGAGGAGTGTAAACACCTCAGAGGAGATCGAGCCGACGATATCACCAATGGTTTCAAACGTTTCGAAAGAGAGCGCGCGAGTGATGGAACACTCGAAATCGCACCCGAGGATGTTGAAATCAAACGCGACGTCGCACGTTTGGGCGTTGGGTGCGTTGGCGGAGTTGTTGGATAACGCGCAAGATCGCGAGTGCGGCGCCGGGAAAGTGGAAGTGGACGCGTATGTTCGCGATGGGAAGTACGTGATGACGGTACAAGACGACGGGAGAGGGATGACTCGATCTGGATTGAATAACATGTTATCGTTTGGTTTTTCCGATAAAGAGCACGTATCTGGGAACGTTGGAAGGTTTGGAATCGGTTTCAAATCAGGATCGATGAGATTAGCCGACGACGCGTTGATTTTGACGAAAAGAGACGGGTACGCGCACGCGGCGTTGTTATCCCAAACGTTTTTGGACTCCGTCGCCGCGGACGATATTTTGATCCCGATGTTCTCTTTCACGTTGTTAGAAGGCGACGGAGTAAACTACGTCCCGTTCGAGCCAAGTGATCAGAGCGAGTGGACCAGCAACACGGTCATCTTCGAGAAGTATTCACCGTTTAATGCGACAACGCTCATGAAAGAGTTTGATAAGATTCAAGGTTCTCACGGGACTCGAATTATCTTGTTCAACTTACGAAAGCGCGAAAACGAAGACTCGCATCTCTACGAGCTCGACTTTTGCACTTGGAATGATATTCGCATCTCTGACCACACGGCAGAAAATACGCGCAAGCATCGAGGCCCGGTCTTTCAACAAAATCGAGACGGTCAACTCGCGACGACAGACGTTCCCGAAGATTACTCCATGAAGGCCTATATGGAGATTCTTTACTTGCGACCTCGATGCGCGTTCTACTTGCGCGGCGAGAAGATTGTTCCTCGCTGTCCAATCTCTCGATTGACGAAAGAATATTACGTCTTTCCGGAATACAAACCGAAAGGTTTCGCAGACGGAGTTACTGTCCATTGCGGGTACGTCGAAGGAAACTCCAAGTTGTGCGGCTTCCACATTTACAACAAAAATCGTTTGATTCGCATGTACCAACGCTTTTCGAGTCAGTTGCAAGCGAACTGTATGATGAAAGATATGCTCGGTGTCGTCGAGGCGGACTGCGTGGAACCGACGCACAACAAGCAAGCCTTTAAAGAAAACGCGTTGGCATATCATCGCATGAAATCGCACGTCGCAAAATGCATGAACGATTACTATTTCGGCATTCAACAGCTTCGTTCTGCCGGTAAGCACGGACGCGAACGCGTCGTCGATAATGCTTATGTAAGACGGAAAGGAAAGCTAAGCGATAGGAAAGGGAAGAAACGCAAAGCGAAGGAGCAAAGCGAGGACGTGAGTGGTGTCACGCTCACTGAGAACGAAACCAGGGTGAACGCGCCACTTTATAAGTACAAGATAATCTTACAAAAGTTGATGAACGATCGAAAATACTCATTTCCGTTCTTAGAAAAAGTCGATCCGGTCGCGTTGAACATTCCGGACTATTTCGACGTGATATCCGATCCCATGGATTTTGGGACGATTTTCAAACGTTTAGAACCGGAGGATGAAAAAGGCGTTCCCATCGAACCGACGTATTACACGAACGAGAGTGATCCAGAAATATTCGCCAACGATGTGCGTTTAGTGTTTGCGAATGCGTTTAGGTACAACCAACCGGGTACTTTCGTATACGTTTGCGCGGAAAAGTTAGCGCAAATATTCGAGCGCGAATGGAGCCAGAAGTTTCCGGCTTCATCTTACAGCGCGGGTGCCAAGTTCGAGCCAACGGTGTTGAGAAATCGCGTTTACGAGTTCATCGAGCGCAAAAAAGCGCGCAAAAACGAGAACCGTATTGCCGAAAAAACCAACGACGGCAGTGGCGACGCCGAAGAAGAGTTTGATATCGAGAAAGTTCTCACACAGTACGACGATACGGCGAAGAGAAGATGGATGGAAGCAAGACTCAAAGAGACTCTCGAGATGAAGCAAAAGATGCATAATCAATCCATGGTGGTCGTCAGGCAGCAAAATCACATCGCAGCTCTCGTAGACACGTTGAAAGATACGCAAAAAGACGTCTCGGAAGTTACGAAGAGCAAACAAGGCGCTGTAAGAAGCGATAACATCGCCAACAGGGAAAAATACGCATCTGAACAAACGATGCTCATCAAGCAATTGAACGCGGCGCAGGAGAAAATCACAGAGCAACACGCACAAATAGAGAAACTTCGAAAGAAGGCGCAAGCGAAGAATGGTCATCGATTGAACCAAACTATTGAACCCTTACCAGAAGGCGTACCTGCGGCGGGCGTAGATACGAAAGAAATTTTACAAGCCTTGCGTTCCGCAACAGTAAAGCTCGCAAATCAGTACACGTTGATACAGCTTTTGCGGACACGTCAAAAAATACTCGAAGATCAGTTGACAGCAGAGCAGGAGCGAGCTAAAAAAGTCCAGGCTATACTGTCCTTGGATATTAGTAAGGATGTGTCCGAGAAACGCGTGGAGAAGACGAAGCAACCGCAACACAAAGCGTCGCCGACGACGACGGCAAAAACGTCACACGAACAAACGACACCGTCTAAAACGCAAAGTTTACGCGTCAAAAAGATCAACACGGTCGCTTTCGAGCAACCAGCGCAGTCACAGGAGATATCGCTGCTCCAGCTTCCGCAGCCACCGCCACATGCGCCTCCGCGACTAGCATTACCGGCACCTGCGTTGGAGCAAAGCAATACGGTCATCGTGACAACACCTTCAGGTATTTTAAATCAAGCGTTTGAAGGCGGTAGTAACACTCCGTCACCACAAGGAACGATGTGTTTACCCACAGGGAGTGACGAAAGTCTACAATCGCCGATGAAAATGGTGGATGTGCAACAGGCGTGTCGCGACGAACATCGAGGGCAGTCTCAATCGACACCGACGGCTCAGTATTTCCTGAAAAAGAGTGGTTCATCGACGAAACCGAAGAGTAAGCGGGTTATCAAAGCTCCGCCAGCGAGCTCGCTTCCTCGCGGAATGCACTCTCCCACAAAGGCGCCGCGTCTCGAAAAATTGAAGGACGTTATTATGAGGTCGCCCTCAGTTCACGATAAGCGAGAATAAAGTCTCTAGAGAAAAAAGAAAGAGAGAGACTTATCATTATTCAAAGAGACAACAAAGCAACGATCGTACATAAAGCAGAGAAAGAGAGAGAGAGAGAGAGAGAGAGTTCGTTTTAATATATAATTTTAGAGACTTGTTTTTCATTTCAAATTTCTTCTTTTTCTGCGTCCTCCGCGGTTGGCTCAACCACTTCCGGCGCAGCCACTTCCGGCGCAGCTGCCGCACCCGCATCCGCACCCGCATCCGCATTCGCATCCGCATCAACCACATTCTTCTCTCCTTCCCCCGCCGGCGCTTCTTCTTTTCCCACAACAGCATCAATACTAGCATCATCACCACCAGCTTCTCCATCTTTCGCCTCTTCTTCTTCCTTCTTTTTCTTCTCACCTTCGTCGTCCGAATCGTCTGAGTCGTCGTCCGAATCCTCGTCCAACGCCGCCAATTTCGCCGCCAACGCCGCCTCTTCAATATCCAAGTTATCCTTAATCGCATTCACCGTCTCCACCCCGCTCGCTTTCTCGGCTTGCTTTGCCAAAGTCGCCGCCGGTGCGCCTTGTTGCATCGCTTGTTGTACTTGCTTCGGTAACTTTGGCGGTTCCGGTCTACTTCTCAACTTGAACGCTCCGGTCGTAATATCCACCGGAGGCGCGTCCACAACTTGAAACTCGCGATCGTCTAGCTCTTCAATCTTCACCCACTCGAAGGATTCGTTTTCCGTGTTAATATCGTACGTCAAGCAGTGTTCTTTCGTTTCTTCTTTGTAATCCGTCACGATACAATCGAACCACCCGCCTTCCGCCGGCCAAAACCGTTTCACTCTTCGGCAAATATACTCGTTCACTCCCAACGCGTCCAAATTTTTTGCCAAAACCGCCGCTTTCTCCAGTTGTTTCTGCATTCTCGCCGACGGCGGTTTCGGTTCTTTCGGTGGTCTCGCTTGTCTGTACTGTTGTTGCGGCGGCGCGTACCCGTCTTCGTCGTCGTCCTCGTCGCCCGGATACTGCTGCTGATAATATTGCTGCTGCTTCTTTTGCGTCTTTTGTCGCTTCGCAGCCGGCGGTTCCGGCGGCGTCAGCTTATACTGAACGAACGCATCTCTCAACCGTTTCACGTTCTCGTCCCCTCCGACGTTTTCTCTCACCTTCATGTGATCTTCGTTCGAGACGTTCAACTCGATGCGTAACTTGGCGATTAAATCTTCTCTTTCCCAGGTCAAACCGGTCACGGCTAAAGCTTTCATGATCGACTGGTACGCCGAGACTTCTAATCGTCGCACTTGGGTTGGAACGGACGCCATTCTCTTTGTGTGTTTACTACTAATCCGATTCAATCCGAGAGCCGTCAATTATGTGAATTATTCCAAAAGCAACGAAGAGTTTTCTTTCCAAACCAACGCTTGCTTTTCAGATCTCCTCCCAAAGAAAAAGAGAGAAAGAAAACGAAGCGTCTTTCGTAAGAGCAACAAAGAGAGAGGTTCTGTTGGTAACTTTCGATAGGATACTTCTGTGTGTGTGTGTACTCAAAATGTCGCGTACACTTGAGCGACGATTCAATTTTTAATTCTTCGTAGAAAACCGTTTAGGGTGTAGGGTTTATCGAGACCGGGTCACTCTTGGCTCCTCCTTTCTTTGTTCCTCTCTTTCCTTCCGTCAGAGTAGAAACCACATTTTTCGTAGTCGAACACAAAATGGTACGTCGTTGCTTCTTTTACGCGCGAAACTCTCTCTCTCTCTCTGTGAATAGTTTTTGTGTCTCTTCTCGCGAACGATGAAGATGAGCATAAAACGCGCATCACAGATACGGGAGGACGTTCGCGCGCGTTCGTTTTTATTCGATGTGCGGCTGCGATTTTTTCCTTTTCCGCCTAAACTTTCTTTTGCGTGCGTAAAAGAGAGAGATTTTGGCGCGAAATGAGAGGAGGATTTCGCCGCTTTACGCGTCCTTTCTCGTCGCGAAGGAAACTGCGAACGCAAAATTTGCGCGCGGATAGTTCTCGCGCATGAAATGGAACCGTTGCATCGCCCAAACCGGGTTCGCGAAGACATTTATCCGTGTTTTGAGCGGCGTAAAATCATCGGAAATTTTTGCTCTCGCATTAGGTTCATTACGCGAGAAAAAAGCACTCAACATCAGGTTCACGCGTTTACTTACGTATCTATTATCGCTCTTCTTCTTTCTTTATACGAAACAAACAGGTTGCCGCTCCAGAATCCGTCCTCAAACGCCGCAAACGCGACGAGCAATGGGCCGCTCAAAAAGCCAAAGCGGACGCCGAGTCGAAGAAAGCCCAAGAGAAGAAAAGGGAAGAGGTGTTCAAACGCGCCGAAAAGTACGTCAAGGAGTACGAGTCCCAGGAGAAAGATTTGATTCGCTTAAAAAGAGAAGCCAGAGCGAAAGGCGGCTTTTACGTCGAACCGGAGCAAAAGTTGATCTTTGTCATGCGATTGAGAGGTTTGAACGACATGCACCCGAAGACGAGGCACATTTTACAGTTGTTGCGTTTGAGACAAATTCACAACGGCGTCTTCATGAAGGTGAACAAAGCGACGGTGAACGCTTTGAGAAAGGTTGAACCGTACATCATGTGGGGATACCCGAACTTGAAGACGGTGAAGGATTTGATTTACAAGAGAGGTCACGGTAAGGTGAACAAGCAACGAATTCCGTTGACCGATAACAGCGTGGTGGAGAAAGTGTTGGGTGATAAAGGTATCATTTGCGTGGAAGATTTGATCCACGAGATTTACACCGTCGGCCCGAACTTCAAGGAGTGCGCGAACTTTTTGTGGCCGATGAAGTTGTCCGCGCCGTTGGGCGGGATGACCAGAAAGAGAAATCACTACATCGAAGGTGGCATGGCTGGTAACAGAGAGGAGAACATCAACGCTTTGGTCAGAAGCATGAACTAAATATTATTGTTGTTATAACTGATTTAACTACGTAGACTATTACTTTACACATTACGAACTCGTTGTTGTTGCTTTCGCGAAATATCTCTTTCGTATCTTCGCCGATCCTTCTGCACAAAAATGGCGAAACCTTCGCCTTTCCCACCGCCGATGGCGACGTCGACGACACACACGACTCCCACGACCACGAACACTACGAATACGACTCACGTGATGTCGGAAAAAGAGCGCGTGTTGATGCGATATTTGCTCGAACAACCCTCGTTCGGGAGAGACGGACACGTTCCTCCGGACGTCTTGTGTCAACCACCCCCGTTCGGGGTGTCGGGAACGGAGGAGGAACAACAGAATCACGCGTACCACGCGAACGAACGCTGCGACGTAAAGGATACCACGAATAACAACAACACGAATACAAATTACTACGAGTCTTCGTCTTCGAATCAAAAATCCTCCTTAAGCTTACGCTTGAGCGGAGAAACCGTCTCCGGGGAGTGTCTCTCAGTCTCTGGAGGCGCTGGATCGTGCCAGTACCAGTGGCAAAGAGTCGCGCCGCGAGGCGCGATTGAGAGCATAGTTGGCGCGGTTGGACCGAGCTACGTGACGAACGAACAAGATATCGGGAGTCACATTCGGGTGATCGTGAGAATGCTCAGGGTGAGTCAGGATGGGAAGAGTTCTTCGAATAGGAGGCCTTTGATCGCGCACGCGACGACGGACGCGACGGTGGTCGCCGCGGTGAGCTCGAAACATCCCGACGACGATAGATTGGATAGTTTGATAGAAGGGAGAGCGATAACGCCGGGGTTTTTGGGGAGCGAAGAGACGAGAGGGACGAGTACGCCGAGAGGTCACAGCGCGGAAGGGACGAACACGCACAGTTCGGAGAAGAACGAAAACGAGAATAACAACAACGCGGGGGAGAAGGCGAGCAGAGAGGTGTCGAGGGAAGATACCGCCGCGGCAAGAAGTCCTCCGTCGCCGAGTTACAACAACATTACCGCGAGTAATAGCGTGATTAATGGAAGCGCGGTTGGAAAGAACGTCGCGCATAGCGCTTTACTTAATAATATGTTGATTAAAAGCGGCGCCGAGGCGGCCAACGCGAATAACAACAACAACAGCCCGGACGCGCTCAGTCCAAACTTGTCGAGCAGTAATTTGAACAACTACTCCTCCGGTGGGGATGATAGTATTCACAGGAGACGAAGAAAGGAGATTTTACTGGTCGATCGCGCGGACTCGTTGATGCATGGACCTGGATCAGATTCGAGATTGGCGTTTATCCGCGGGAAAGAGCTCGAAGCGAAAGCGAGTGAGGTATTTCGAAAAGTCTCAGACGCTGAAAGTATTAAACGTACGAAAAAGCTCCTCGACGGCGACGGTGACGATGAGGAGCATCGTAAGAAGAAAGAAAACGACAGTCGCAGTTACTCCGAGTGGGATTCCGAGGATAATAAATCTGAAAACAGCGACGAAAGTGATGTCGATTTCAGCGAAGAAGATGAATTCGATCGAGACGACAACGACGACGACGACATCGCCAACGACGCCTCCGCCGCCGCTGCTGCTGGCGTGAATAGCGACAATGGTGAAGATTCAAGCATCGGGAGTTTGCGAGGCGACGCGAGGAAAGCCGAACGCATCGCCAGGAGAGCGAAGGAGGCGTACGAAGAAGCGGCGATGAAAGGATATCCAGAAGCGATGCAAACGCTGGGTAGATGCTTCGAAAGTGGTTTTGGGACGAGGAAAGATATTTGTAAAGCGGTGGAATGGTACGAAAAAGCCGAGAAACTCGGCTGCGACGAAGCCGCGTGCGATTTGGGATGTATATATTACCTTGGTCGTTTCCCGAGAGATGAACTCAAAAAACGAAACCAATCGGCGCATTTGACCGATTCGTCCGTTTCCGAGATTTCGAGCAACGGAGGGGATGATTTTCAAAACCAACTCGCCGAAGATAGAAAAAAAGCGTTCTCGCTGTTTCAACACGCCGCCGCGAACGGGTCCGGGCCAGGCGCAAACAACGTCGCCATGTGTTACGAGGAAGGCCAAGGCGGCGTTGAGCGCAACTGGCGCGAAGCCGCCAGATGGTACGCGATTGCGGCGAGAAGAGGTGTCTTGTCCGCCCACGCGAGTTTAGGCTACGCGCTTTTAACGCTCGGGAATAGGGTAAGCGCCAAGGAGGCGTTTGAAACTGGCACGCAACACGGAGCACCAGAATGTGCGGATGGTTTGCGTTTGATTCGTGAAGCCGAGAAACACGCGGCGAATAGTCGGAAACATCTTCGCAACGGCGCAAACAACGAAATGGCCACGAAATACTCAATCAAGAGCGCTTCAGGGAACGGATCAGGGAGCGTCTCTTCTTTGGAAATAGTCGAACAGCTTGAGAAAGAGCTGGAAAAATACCACGAACTCAGTCGACGATTATACAACGCCGCGAGTTTACACCCGGAATCTTTAGAAGAAGCGAACGCGGTTCTCATCAACGCGTTTCCGGATATGAATGTCAGTCGAGGATTATGATGATTATGACCTTCATTTTTGTTGTTGTAATAGTAATATATTTAGATATATAGATTTTTGTACAATACGCGAAGTTCTCCGACTTTCTCTTCATCTCAAACATTCTTTTATTAAGAAGCTCTGAACGACTTCAAGAACTCCTTCGTCTTTTTCGTTTCCGCCCGTCGTCTTCGCCACCCCCACTTCAACTCTTTTGCTAACAACTCTACCACGCGATTGGTCGCCATTTCACTCGCCTGCACGTCTAAAAATGCCATTCTCGAACGCCTCGCTAAGAAATCACTCGCCGATCGGCAAAACTCCGCGCGCGCGGCGTATACGACTTCGGCTTCAATCACCGGCACGTTCGGATGTAAACGTTTTTCTAATCCGGCGAAGGAGGCTAAGGATGCGACAGCCATCGCGCGATCGCCGTACGAAGTTGCCAGATGTCTCGAAACATCCGGATCTGGATTTGAACCACCAAATCCGTCGCCTCCAGATTGCGCCACGGATGCCGAAAGAGAATCTTTGTGTCCATGTGCGCCAATAACGCCCATGTTGCTCGTGCGACAGCTCGCAATCGCGTTTACGTTTTCCCCACTCTCTCTCATCGTTTTCAGAACTAAATCCACCGTTTCTTCCGCCATCAGCCTATACGTCGTCCATTTACCACCAGCGACGACGATCACGTCGCTCGGCGTTTCTTTCGCAATCACGTGGTCTCTCGATAAATCGCTCGAGTTCGTTTTCGTCGGATCTTTCGCCAACGGCCGAGCGCCCGACCACACGGAAAGGACTTCTTGTCGGTGCGGTTGTAAAGCCAAATACGGGGCTATGGTTTCCAATATGTAATCAACTTCGTCTTGCGTCGCTAACGGTTCTTTTGGCGTTTTCTCGCCCGGTTTTAAAGCAATATCCGTCGTTCCAGCGACCGCGTGGTCCAACCACGGCAACAAAAACACGACTCTTCCGTCTTTCGTCTTCGGGATGATCATGCCAAACTTTTCCGGAACGTAATATTTTGGCAACACAACGTGCGTCCCCAACGAAGGCGAGACCATTTTTTTCTCCTTGGTCGCTTTCGACGGATCGTCTAAAGCTCGCACATCGTCCGCGAAAGGTCCGGCGCAGTTGACGATGACTTTCGCTCGCACCGCGTGCGTCTTCCCCGTTTCTTCGTCTTTAAGAATCGCGCCGGTAACTTTCTCTCGATTCACGTCGTCGTCTTTCAATAAATCAAGTACAGAGCAGTGATTCAACACGACCGCGCCGGCGTGCGCGGCGGTTACCGCCAACGCTACGTTCAACCTCGCGTCGTCAAACTGTCCATCGCTATACAAAACCGACCCTTTTAAACTCTTCCCCATCGTCGGTTCCTCGGTGCTCAAAATTTCATCCACGTCGTCTCTCTCTCTAATTTTTCTCGCCTCTTCCTCGTCGTCGATCAAAACTTTCCTCTTCGCGACGGTTGGAAACTCCATGATTGTCCTCGAGCTCGTCGCGAACGAGCTAAACGTCAACGCCGACGTCCCGGCGACTAAATCGTACGCCTTCATCCCGGCCCAATAGTACGGCACTTCGTACCACTCGTAACACGGCGTCGCGATCATCAACACGTGACTTAAATGCGGCGCGTTCTGCAGTAACACTTTCCGCTCTTTCAGAGCTTCAAAGACTAACTTTAACTGTCCGTAATCTAAATTGAACACCGCTTTTTCTAAATACCGAACTCCTCCGTGCACGAGTTTCGTCGACTTCGAGGACGTCCCAGAGGCGAAATCGTCTCGTTCGACTAAAATCGTCTTCAAACCTCTCGTTTGCGCGTCCAAGGCGACGCCAGAGCCGGTCGCGCCGCCTCCAATCACCAAAAGATCGAACTTATCGTCATCCTTATCATCTTTATCATCGTCATTGTTCTCAGCAGCTCCTCCGTTCTTCTTATTCCTGGTTGAATGTAAACCAATTCGCCGCTCGATTTCCCGAAACATCTCCGCTCTCGTCGGCAAAGGTTTATCGACGTTCGACCACGGTTCCTGCGGTAATCCTCCTCCTGACCCTTCTTTGTTGTTTCTGCCGTAGTACGTCGCCGCGGAGATGCCGACGACCGAGGAGGCGGCGACGGCGAGTGACCGAGAGACCGTTCGATGAAACATAGTATAGAGAGAGAGGTTTGAGGTGTTCGTTAAAAAATGAAGAAAACGTGGCGAAATTCGAGAATACGCGCTAAATGAACGATGCTTTATATTGTTCTCGTATTTGAACACTTGAAAAGCGCTGTTACTACATTCTGACGACGAGACTCTTCTGATACGACTTTTCTACGCCCCGCGGGGGTTCATCATCTCTTCGAAAATTTCAACTTTTCGAACCGATCGGCGAGCGCGTCGTCGTCGTCGGCGGTGGTGGTGGGATCACTTTTCGCTAGTTTAGTTTCGCGCGAGGAAGCTATGCCGGGTGGGGGACCGCCTCTTCCTCTCCCACCTAGTGTGGGTTTTTCTTTCGTCGGAGCGGCGTTTTCGTTCCCGTTTTCGTTTTCGTTTCCTTCTTCTGTTTCTTCTTCTAATCGGACTTCGTCCAAGGCGGCGGCGATGACGGCGTTGATTTCGGCTTCTTTTCCTTCCTCGTTCTCAAAGTCTAAATCGTTAGAGTCGAGCGCTGTGATTTTTCCTTTTCCGGCGGATGATGATGTGGTGGTTGTAGTAGCTAAGAGTTCGTTGGTGGCGACTAAGGCTTCGGCGTACTCGGCGGCTTCTTGCGCTTTGTTGGCGGCGGCGCGAGCCGCTTTCGCCGCCGTTTCCGCCGTCGCGTAGTTTGACGTTTTGTTGCCCTTTCGACGACTCGAAGAGCTTTTCTTGTTTGAATCGCCCGATTCGCATTCGCTTTCGCTGCTGCTGTTGCCACCGCTCGCTTCAGACGAAGAATCCCTGGTACTTTTCTTCTTCTTCTTCTTCGTTGGTTTCTTCTTCTTCTCCGCAACTCTCGGCAACTCGACGCCGATCTCCTTCGCCATCTTTTCTAACACCATTCTCGCTTCCACATCGTCGCTCTTCATATCTTTCCGTACCTTTTTCGCGACGATCTGCATGAACTGTTTACTCACTCCGCACGCCTCGCTCGTCTTCTCCCGTTCGCAACTCAACCGAAACTCCTTCCCGAACTTCTTCGCGAGTTCGTTAGCGATGGATTTCAATTCCGGTAAATCGTTCGTTAATTCCGAGGAAGAAGTTCCCGCGGCATAAAACATCGACGAAATTGCCGTTCGTAACTGTTTATTCTCACTTCCAGTCAGATCTAAATCCCCGCGCGTCTCTAACACCATCGTCGCAAACTCGCGAATCTCCTCTAAAATCAGAAGGAAATTCCGTTCTCGAGCGATCGAATCGCACTTCTTCAAGGCAACTTCGACGTGTTGTTGTTGCGACAGTAGTAAAACTTTCTTCAGGTCTTGTTCGATCGACTTTATTCTCGACTCGCGTTTCTCGCGTAAAAGTTTAATCCGCCCTAAAAGAATGCGCAGATTGGTCTTCAGCTTTTGGTCGCTGAATTGGTTCGAAAACACCGAAGAGAAGATGGAAAGGATAGAGGACATTATGTTTTTGAGCAGCGAGAAGAAGAGCAGAACGACTCAAGAAAGGTTGCGTGTTTGCAGTCCTATTCGAGAGAGGAATTCGACCGTGTGTTGTTCGGCAAAAGGTTTTGTGCGTCGTTTTGTGGTGCATTTTGGTTCTTTCCCCAAGGGTGGTGCCTTGGGAACGGATTACCGAGCGAGAGCGCTCTCTCGCAAGGAAACGTATATACTACTATTAATACACACAAAAGAAGATGACGACGACGACAATCGTCCTCTGTCTTCTTCGCTGTCGAAGTTTTTGTCTCGTTGTCAATCTCTTCATCTGAAACGGATTATGATTCTTCCATCGTCATCGCTCGTCTCAGTTCGGTCGCTTCCTTCTCCATCTCTTCCTCGCCTCGCGGGGTTCGTTCCTCTCCGTCCTCGGCAAAGTCCATCCTCGCTTTCCGTTCCTCCTCTTCGCACTTTTCTAGTTTTTCGTACACGTCGTCGTTTCTCGCGAAATCGTTCGGTTTTCTCGGCATGACGTGCACGTGGACGTGGAACACGGTTTGTCCGGCGTCTTCACCGTCTTGGACGGTGAGCGTCATGGAGTTCGCCGAGTGGATTTTCTTCACCGCTGTTCGTGTTGTTTTCGTCCAAGACACAGAGAGAGAGTAAGAGAAAGTCACGTAAAGGTCAGTCGTGCGTACCAAAATGGCATCTCCTTCGACAGAAGAACAAACTCAGCGCTCGCATACGCGCTAAAACATGTGAGAGAACAACTGAAACAACGAACTACCTTTGCTCACTCGTTGACTCGTACTCATCACATCCGTGATTTCCTCCGTGGTCATTTCCTCGAACTTTTCCACGATTCGTTTCGGGACGACTAAAACGTGTCCGGGGACGACTGGTTTTATGTTCACGAACGCAAACGAGAGAGGCGTTTCGTAAAACACGTGCGACGGAGGAATTCGAATTTTGGAGCTGAATTGGAATTGGTTTGATTCTTTTGATGATGATGTGGACATCACGCGGCGAGGATTTCGGTAACGCTGATATCTGGAGGAGGAAGAAAAAAGGCGGTGTGTGTTGTTCTTGCTGCTGCTAGTGCCGAGGAGGAGGTAAAGGAATCGCCCTGCTGCTGCGTGAGGAGTACTGCTGCTCCCCATGAGTTGTGAGGAGTTTCTCTTATGTTTTGGTGGTTATATAATTTACAATAGTAGCGCACGGAGAGAGGAGGCAGTATTCGGCAGCAGTCTCTCTCTCCCTCTCTCTCGACGACATCAAGAAGTCACTTTTGCGTTAAAATCCTTTCTTCAACTCTTTTCATCGATGCGTTTCTCTCTCTCTTTTTCTCGCGCTAAAGCCGCGGTATTACGAGGAAAATTTCTCCGAGTAATACGAAACGGACTCGCCGTCGTAGCCGGCGAATTCGTTGTTCACCTCTTCGAAGCTCCCTAACGTTTGGACGCCGAAGAACACGCCGGCGAGTATACCGACGGCGAGAATGGCGCCTGGGATTCCACCGAGTCCGACTTTGGCGTATTTGTCCGAGGTCGGCGATTCGGTGTATAATTGTTTCGGTTCCACGGCGAAGATGTTCCCCATGCCGGTGTTGTCGGATTCGATGAACCCAGTCGTTCGGTCGACTTGCGGCGGCTTTTCCGCTCTGACAGTGAAAGATAACGCTCTGTGCGTTACGTGTTGCGAGTAAGAATAAAGAAAGGGTTGTTTTACGTGTCAGCTTTTGAAGAGCAAAGAAGACGAGAAGAAGAAAACCGCGCGTCGGTCGTTTTCCCCGACATCACATCATCGTCTCGCAAACACATCTCTCTAAAACAAATGAGACAATAACGAACCTTTTCTTTTGAACGACTCTTTTGGAGGTGGAGGAGACGCGCGTCCCCGAGGAGATAGAGGCGATGCGATTGGTTGCAGCAAACATAATAGTGTGTGTGTATTGTTTTTTGTTCTCTAAAAGAGAGAGATGTGACGACACTACTTATCCACAAAGGGAGGAAAATCAAGAAAAATTCAAGTGTGCTCTTCGATTTGTGTGTGGTGTTGTGAATATACTTTGAACTTGAAGTAAACGTCCAGACAGTGTTGGTCAGAGACGAGAGAGCACATTAGGGGAGCAGTTTTTGATGTAAAAATCTCTTCTAAATACTACTTACTTACTCGTCGCTGACGTCTCTGCGTGTTCCGCTCTCATCATCGGTACTACTACTACTACTATTGCTACTCCTACTGCTGCTGCTACTGTTAAACTCGTCGAACTTGTAGAGCTGAATGGTTGGCGGCTCGTTTTCGGCGGCGATTTTTTTTTCGTCGTCGGCGGCGCTTTTCCCCGCGTTTTGGGACTTTGACTCCAACAACGCGCTTTTTTTCTTTTGCGCGGATGATTCGCCCACCCAGACGAGTTCTTTGTTCTTCTCCTCCTCTCGCTCTTCGTCGTCGTTTACATCGTCTGAATCGTCTTTCATTAACGATATGTCGTCTATTTCCTCGCCTAGAGCGATGGCTTTTTCGCGAACCATGGTGGTTAAACAATCCTCCATCTCTTCGAGCGCTTCGGTGAGCATGCGTTCCAGTTTCTCCAGTTCCTCTTTTTTCGCGAATCGAGAAGAGTTGATGACGCCGTTCGTCTTCTTCGAGAAGGCGATTTCCTCGCTCGTCATCATCGCCGCTTCTTCAGCTTCCATCTCGAGCTCCTTCATTGCCGCTCTCAATTCTCTCACGCTTTTACTCAAAACTTCAAACTGTTTCGCCGAAACCGCGTGTAAACTCGCCATCGTTTCCGCCAACTTACTCCCTTCCTCCTCTGCGACTTCGATTCTTTTCGCTAACTCTGCCGCCACTTCCCCAAACGCTACGCTCGTCGCCTCTGCTCTGCGAATCATCGGCGATAACTCTCGTCTCGTCAACCTCACTCTCGTCCCAAGTCTCGACACGTCCCGAGAATATCTTCGTTGATTTTCATCCAAACGCTCCAAACCAACTTCTAAATTCTGCACTCGCGCGTTTACCGCTCTCGGAAATTTCACCTTATCACTTTTACTCGCAAACACAGACGAGAACATACCGCTCCCAGAAGCACTCGTTGACGCGCGTCTCAAAACCGCTCCGACGACCACGGCTAAATACAACGGCAAATCCATCAAAGCGCCGCCTGAACTCGAGGCGACCGAAGCGTTCTCGTTCTCCGCTCGCGCTCTTTGCTCCACGTACACTTGCCTCGCCTTCATCGCCACCGCGGTGGAGAGAAAAAACACTTCACCGCCGTCGATTAACGCCGCCAATTTTTGCTCGTTTTCTCTCGATGATGACAGAGAAGAGGATGACGATGTAGAAGACGAGGCATTTTTCCTCCCTTTTCCAAAACCAGTCGCCAATCTCGCTCTTTGCCGATCGGAAGTTCGCTGCCCAACGCGCTCTCGCTCCTTCGCTCGCTCGAAATCTTCATCATCGTCGAAAGAATAATACTCGTTGTCTTCATCTTCATCTTCTAAATACTCGTCCTCTTCCTCTCGGAAAGAAGAAGAAGAAGAAGAAGAAGACACCGCTCTCGTCACCAAAATCGATTTTGATTTCAAACGTCTTTGCGTTCGTGCCTTCGTTGAAAAGACGTGCACTCTGAGGAGGAGCGTTTTCTCTGTTTCCGTTTTCATCATCGTCGAACAACTTTGAGGTGCTCGTCTTCGTCGCGTTTGAGAAGAGCGACGACGAGAGCTGCTTTTCTTCGACGGAGACTTCCCCGCGAGCGACAAACTCGAAGCGGAAGAAGACCAAGACGAGGGCGCCGCACAAAGCAGCGACGGGAAGCGATGCATTTTAATTAATTAATTGTGCGGTTTCTTTTCGCCAGTTTCTCCACGAAGAGCGACGAGACTCCTCTGCTACGAATACGAGATGACGACGACGAGCTTTAGCACCACCGCGACTCGTTGTGAGAATAAACGCGCGACGATGGGACTCAGAGGGCGAAAGAATTCTTCTGCGCCAATTGCTTCGTCTTCGTCGTCGTCTTCGTCTTCTTCTTTAGTCCCGGAGACGTTGAAAGAGATGGCATCCGACCCGGAGTTCCAGAACACTTCGACGCGATTGAAAGCGTTCGGGCAGAAAGCGTTGACGCGCGAGGAAGCGAAAAAACGGAGACGAGCGCTCGAAAACGTCGGCGTGAACGAATCGTTCGCGAGTTACATCGAAACGAATAAAGGGAGCGCTTTGGAACGCCAATTGCCGCCTTCAATACTTCAAGTAAACATAGGGATATATTGCAACCAGGCGTGTTCGCACTGTCACGTGGAATCGAGTCCTTTGCGAGTGGAGGAGACGATGTCGCGAGAAACGAGAGAACGCGTGGAATTTATCTTGGAGAAGAGCGAAGGGGTGACGACTTTAGACGTGACGGGAGGCGCACCGGAGCTCGCGCCGGAATTTCGGAATTTAGTTCGGAACGCGAGGAAGATGAAAGGCGACGCGCTGAAAATTATCGACCGGTGTAACTTGACGGTGTTTTACGAACCCGGGCAGGAAGATTTAGGGGCGTTTCTGAAGGAACACGACGTGACCGTAGTCGCGAGTTTGCCGTGTTATTCCGAAGCGAATACGGATAAACAAAGAGGGAGAGGCGTTTTTGAACGCTCGATTGACGCGTTGAAAGAGTTGAACGCGTTAGGATACGGAATCGAAGGAACCGGGAGGACGTTGGATTTGATGTATAATCCAGGCGGGGCGTTTTTACCTCCCGAGCAAAGCAAGTTGGAGGTTGCGTACAAAAGCGAGTTGAAAGAGGCGTACGGGATTGAGTTTTCCAATTTGTTCACGCTGACAAACATGCCGATTAAACGGTTCGCGGATTTCTTACACCGCGAGAAGAAAACCGAGGAGTACATGAAATTATTAGTGGATAACTTTAACGTCAGTGCGGCGGAGAACGTCATGTGCAGAGACGTGGTTTCTATTAAATGGGACGGATCGTTGTACGACTGCGATTTTAATCAACAGTTGGATATCGGTTTGCTCGGAGCCAAGGCGCCGAAGACTGTGTTTGACGTGGAAAGCGTGGAAGATATCGTTGGTTTGAAAATCGCGAGCGATAACCACTGTTTCGGGTGCACCGCGGGTAGTGGAAGCTCGTGCGGAGGCGCAATCGCCTAGAACAAAAAGTGTATTTAGCAGCGCACCGTCGTATGGTGTGAATGGTGGAAACTACTACCAAACAAGAAGAACAATCATAATAAGTAATAGCAAAAAATGGCAACAGTTCGCAACAACAGGTCGCGTCTCGTCTTGTCGTGTGTACTATATAATAAATATATATGATAACAAAAAAAAGCTCATCCTAAAACTCATCCTACTTTCCCTTCAATATCATCATCGCTTGCCTCCTTTCTTCTTGGTATTCTTTCCTTCGATAACAACTTCCGGAACTTTCTTATGACTCGCCCAACTTAAATACACGTTCCACGCCAACGCGATGACGTTGGCCGCGCCAACCTGTAAATTTGCCGGCACGAATCGAAAGTTCAAAAACTGGAACGGCACCCAAATCTTCCAATTCGCCACGACCGTCGGAAACAAATCCTGTTTCAATTTATTCGGCAACTTGTCCGTGTTGCCTTCAATCGCGAACAAAGCGCTTAAAAACGTCGCTAAAAACACCGGCGCGAACGCCAACTGGTCCAAACCCAACCGCACGCCCGCGCCGAGAGAACCGCCGACGGTCACAATCTTCCCTAATATCCCGTACCAAAAGTGCAACGCCGGTCCGACCAAAAACGCGCCCAAAAAGGTAAACGTCAACGTCCGTTTCACGTCGACGCTTTTGCCGTCTTCGAACAAGAACTGCGCGAGGAGGTCGCCGAACGCGTTGAGCGCGCCCGAGGTCCACATTTTCGTCGCCAGCGGGTTCGATTCCAAAAGCAACAAATACATCGCCCACATAGAAGTCGCTTTACTGCTCCCGTTTCCTCCTCCTCCACCGCCACCGCCGCCGCCACCGCCTCCAAATCCGCCCCCCGACGATCCGCCGCCACCGCCGCCAGTTTTCCAACTGTCGATCCAAATCTGCGCGTCTTTACTCGCCTCGTTGTTGGTAGTACTCTTACGGACGTTCAAACTCCCCCGAGAAGAAGAAGAAGAAGAGGAAGAAAAAGAGGCGGAGGAAAAGGAGGAGGACGTTTGATGACGACACGCAAAATCACTCGCCCGTGCGAACCTCCTTCGTGGCGATAATGATTTCGCCGACGGGTGGGAGGAAAAACCACTCGTCGTCGTGTGCTTCGTCAACACCGAAGACGACGACGAAGACATCATCTTTTTGCGCATCAAAGCACTAAAACTCCCTTTGGTACACCGAGGAGGAGGACGATAAAAAAGAATCATCGATCGATTCAAACTCGTCCCTCCTCTCTTCGAGGAGGCAGAGACTACGAGAGACGCTAAAGCTGCGCTTCGCACACCAACAACGCGCGTCATCGTCGCGTTTCGCATCGTCATCATATCGTTTTGAAAAGTGGAGAAATTTCGATTGGAAAAGGACGGACCGTCGTAAAAACAATCTTCAGAAGTAAAAAGAATACCATCATGGGAGGACCGTATTCGGGATCGTCTCTCGCGCGATTCGTCCGCGTCGGTGCGGTCGCCACCGGGATTACCTACGGGTTTGTCGTCAGCGGCGTGTGGAGTTTGGTGCGTCTTCTTCTTCTTTGTCTTCTTCTTCGGTTGTTCTTGTTTTTGTTGTTCTGCGCTTTGTTTGTGCGTCGGGGAATCTCTCGTGTCTCTCGAGTTTTATACATCTTTCGTTTCTTTCTCTCGTCTCGGAAACTGACAGCGGCAAATGTGTGTACTCGTCGTTGGTACTCTCATTTTTGCGAACAGGTGAAACCATCGCCGAAATCGGCAAAGAAGCACTGAAAACCATCGATTGGAGCACTCAAACTCCTACACAGTAGAGAGCGAAAGATTAGAGCGATCGGATTAGAGAGAGAGAACCACCTGTGTGTTCGGGTACTCTGTTTAATGAAACAACATTGACTATGTGTATATATAACAATAACAAAGGGAAGACTAGTATTACTGCGACGATGATTTCTTCTGCTTCTTCTTTTAAGTGCTCAAATCTTCCATGCAGTTGATCCATCGGTCCAGACTTATGGCGTTGGCGTCGTCCATGGCGTCGTGGTCGCTGCGACCGTGTCTCGCCAACTCGAGAAGGACGAACAATTTCTTAATCGGCGTTTGGTGGTCGAGCATGGCGCACGCGGCGTCGACGTCCTCAACTCGGAAGGCTTCGATTTCTTTGATGACTGCGGTGGCTTCGTCCGTGGTTAAGGATGGGACCGAGACCGTCGCGTCGAAGGCGTCGGTGAGACCCATGTCGTCCAAGACGAGTTTGTTCGACGTGGTACCGATGACGAGTAACTTTTTTCCTTTCGGCGGTTGCCTTTTAATGAGCACGAGCAAGGCTTGCAAAACGACGTTGGAAAACCTCGGGCCGATGGAGACGTATTCTAACAGTCGCTCTAAATCGTCCAAAACTAACAAGGACAAGTTGGATTTGTACGCGTCGTCGAACACTTTCGCCAACGTTTGCACTTTGCTCATCTCGTTGTGTCCAATCATAGAATCCGCGCTGACTATTTTCATGAACGGAAACTCCGCGTTCATCGCTAACGTAGCCGCGAGTGCGGTTTTACCACACCCGACGCCTCCTTCTAACAAACACGCGAGTTTCGGGGTTTTCTCGCTCACTCGGACTTGTTCGACCAACGCCGAAGACGTGCCCAACAATTTTTCAAATCGAGAACCGTAACTAATCATGCCGTTCAATCGACACCGCTCGAACGTTTCCGTGGCTGCACCAAACGCCGGGACAACTTCACTAAACGCGCGATCGAAATCGTCTTTCGTCACTTTAATGTTATCCTCGTCGATTTCTGCGGTTATATCGGCGACGTTGACGTGTCTGGTCAACGCGAACGACACCGCGCTCTTCACTAAACCTTCAATTTCCGCGCCGGAATAGTTTTGCGTCTTCTTCGCCAAATCTGACACGTCCACGTCTTTACTCAGAAACTTATTTTCGGACATTTTGTTCGAGTGGATTTTTAAGATTTGCGCTCGTCCAGCTTCATCCGGTAAGCCGATTTCAATGTGCACTTCTAATCGCCCGGGACGCAAAATCGCCTCGTCGAGCATATCTTTTCTGTTCGTCATTCCAATCAAGAGAATGTTATTTAAAGCGTCCACGCCGTCGATTTTAGTGAGCAACTGATTGACAATGGAGTCGTGAACTCCGGTTCCGCTGTTTACCGAGCCTCTCGATTTACACACCGCGTCGATTTCATCGAAGATGATGATGTGCAACTCGCTATCGTCGCCTTTTTGTTTATACTCTGCTTCGGCGTCCGCGAACAACGCTCGAATATTTTCCTCGGACTGACCGACGTATTTCGACATCACCTCTGGACCGTTGACCACTTTCGGTTCTTTCCCGTTTAACATTTTACCAATCTGTCGCGCGATTAAGGTTTTTCCAGTACCCGGAGGTCCGTGCAACAACATCCCTTTCACGTGCGTGATGCCTAACCGCTGCACGACTGATTGCGGGAAAATTCTCGAAGAGAACGCTCGCCGAAAAATATCCTCGAATTGTTTATCTAAACCGCCAATGCCTAACTTTTCGAACGAAAACTCTTTCGATTTGAACAGAGTGCTGTTCATAACGCTCGATTTCTGACCGGAAATTTTAACCCCGCTGTTCGCCGCGGTTTCGAAAATCAACGTCGTCGAGGACGTAAACAAACCTCTCTGATGTTTCACTTTATTATTATTATTATTATTAGAAGATGTCCGTTCATCCACCTCGTCGTCTCCTTCAACGAGTTGCATGACATCGTTCGATATCCCACCAACGGTGACTAAATAATTGTTCCCGCAAAACTCAATCGCAAACTTTTGCCCAACCGTAAACACGTGCGATATCAACGTCCTCGAAATCACGCCGTGCATCTTCTTCGCGTCCACGTCTTCGTGCTTCCCGTTTTGCACCAACACTTGCCCAACTTGCGGCCGCGTGAATTCCAACTCCATCGTCATCATTAACGCGTTAAAATCACCTCCATCGTTACCACCATTACTGGTCGACGTGCTTTTGGGTGTTTGGAATTGGTGCGCTTGAATCTCGTCCCCGGTGCTCACTCGCAAGTGTTTCCTTTGCACTCCGTTTAAGCCGATTTGCCCTTGGTGAATGGTGTCGTGCGGTTTCGCGAAGAGGACGATGTCGTTTAATTCGATGTACGGACTGGTGGTACATTTTTCGGAGTAGTCCGACGGGGAGACGAACGCGCAGTTCGTTAACGCTAAATCCTGTATTGTTTAATAACACACATAATACACACATCATCGATTGGTGGTTTCAGAGAGAGAATGTACGAGAGCGTGAGCGGCACCATTTCCAATTCCGTTTTCGCGATTCAATTCTCTCACAAAGACAAACGCAAAGACGAGACGCGACGAAAGCAACAAAACGCAGAAGACGAAAACGAAAGAAGAACGAAAAAAGAACAGAGAGAGAAAGAAAGAAAGATCTCTCTCTCTCTCTCTCTGTGTGTGTGAGTAGTACTACGAAGAGTACATACCTGACTCGGGCAGTTCACCACTTGAAAATGCATCTTTCTTTCTTTCTTTCTTTCTCACTTGAGAAGAATTAATGATGAAAAATTCTGAAGAGAATTTTTTTTTGTTGTTGTTGTTTTTTTGTTGTTGTGAAAAACGCTCTCGCTTTTTTTGTGGGTTGTTTTTAAAACAAAAGTTTTTTGCACTCGCGATTTTTTTTTCTCTCTTTTTCTTTTGCCTTTTTGAGAAAACAACACAACACTTGACTCTCTGCTGACTGTAAAAAAGAGAGTAAGAGAGAGAGATTCAGAGAGAGAGAGAGGATCGTTCGTTGGCAGCTCTGAAATACCAAGCAGAGTGCGACATCTCGGGAGCACCGCTGTGCCCGCAAGATTTCGAGATCAATTTTTGTTTCTTAACAGCGTTTCCTCGATCTCGTTGTTGTTGTCGTGTGTTGTCGAAAACTTTAGTACACAACTCTTTTTGAATTAGTGCGCAGCAAGTGGACCTTTTGTTTTACATGGAAAGAAATCACGAGAACGAGAACAACACCAACGACGCGAAAAAAGGAGGCGCGTGGGAACGCGGCGGGATTCACTCGCTCTCGGACGCGAAAATACAAAAGCGAGAACAACGCTTTAAACGAACCACTTCAGAGGAGGAAAAGGAAAAGGCAGAGGCAGAGGATAAAAGAGAAGCGGGAGGATCCTCTCTTCTCTCGTATTTAGGCTTCAACGAGAAACAGACGGACGATTCCGTGTTCCAGGAACGATTGAAACCTCGGTACCAAGCGGCTGGGTCGAGAGATTCGTGCGGATTGTTTTCGTTAGGGAGAGGGTGGCAGGAGTTGTACGCCGCGCGTGCGGGGTGCGGCGGGAGTTCGAGAGGAGGAGGAGCTTTCGAGGACGAGGAAGACGAGGAGGACGAGAATACGCGTGATAAGAACAACACGAATACTACGAAGAAAAAGAAGACGACGAAGAGTAGTTATTTCTTCAGTACGAAAACGAGTACGAAGAAAGCGAGAGAACGGTGTTAATTGATTAGACGCCGAGAAAGAGAGAGGAAGGTAAACGCGATGACGGATCGTCGTCCTCAGTTTTTTGAGGAGTTGTTGATCGAGATCAAGGATAATGGACCGAGTTGTTCTTACGTACGCGCTGTGCACGATTATCTAAAAGGAACAGACGCGACTTTTGCGTCTTTTGATCATTTAAACGCGTGCAGATGCTTGATGCGTTTGTGCGTGAAGGACGAAGCGTGCGCGAGCGAGGTGTTTGAATCGGACGAGATTTGCGAGTATTTAAGGCAAGGATTACGCGAGAGAGAGGATGTGGTGAGATGTAAAAATACCTTGTACGTGATGATCAACGCGATGCAATGCGCGACGAAGTTTGTGAAAACGCATATCGTTGAGGTAATTGTGATGGACCCGCATTTTAAGGATTTGCCGAGGACTGTGCCGGCGGTGCGCCCGGTGTTGGCAAAACTCATCGCACTGAGTATGCGTAGCGCAGAATTTGTAAATAAGCAACGCGATTACGAAGCTGAGGGTAGATGCTTACATTTAGTGAACAGCTATGACTTTGTTCAACACTTCTTCGGCGCTTTACTTCTATGGACGCGCGAATGGACTTTGGAAGAAGAGGACGAGGCGCGCGCGGACGTTGAGTGTATTTTCGAGCGCGTGGTTGATGCGGAATACTTCCCGACAATGTTTCGGAACCTGCACGAAAAACAGGAGGCAAACGCTCGAAGGAAGGAAGTGTTATTGCGAGAATACTTGTTTAAAGACTTCGGGGGGGATGCGACGGCTTGTTTTGCCAAAGTCGAAAAGATGGTACCGGTGTTGTTTTGCGACGCGCAATCGACTCTGTTGCACTTCTTGGGGAGACTTTCGGTTAAAGCACGCCGCTTTGATGGTAAAACGGTAAACGACAAACACCCGTACGTGTTGCCAGAATCCGTGATGGCGTTCCTTTTGGATACGACGAGGGAAGCTGCGAAAGCGTGCAAAAAGTATGCAAAAAACGACGATGCGGGGTTCGCCGAGCGAAACGTCTTGCGCGAGTGTTTGTTTACCTTGCGTTCGATTTCCGAGATTGAGTCTACACCGCATGTTCCGGATACGGTTGGGTTCTTAGCTGGAACTGGACTCGCTCGTCTTCTCGTTGGGATGATTATTGCGTTAGATCCGCCCTCGGGAAGCCGCCAATCGATGAAGGCGAAAGGACCAGCCAAGGCTGAAGAGATACCTAAATTCCCAATCGACGACCAAGCGTTTGGAGGTCAAAATTTCGTACGCGACAACTTTCCGACGGTGAAACCGTACAACGGATATCGCGTCGACATCATAGCCACGTTAGCGAACGCCTCCCACAGACGTCCGAGAGTGTGTGAAGACGTTCGAAAACTTGGCGGCGTTGCCGTCGTGTTATCGCACACTCGAGGCGAGGAAGGTGACGACGGCGCCATGGACGGATGCGAAGAGGAACCTTTCTTGCGCGAGTGGGCGTTGTGGGGTACGCGAAATTTGTGCGAGGCAGACGATGTGATACGGAAAGAAATCGAAGTTTTAGCGCCGGAAAAGATCCTAGAGGCTGAGGAGTTGATGAAGCGAGGGCTAAGAGCCGAGTTGAATCCGGAAACTGGGAAGCCGAGAGTGGTTTCGATAGAGAAATCGAGTAAAGTCGAGATGGAAACGGTGAGCGCGCTTGGAGGAGGTCCGATGGCGACGCGAAGGACAAAAAAAGTTCGCCACGTGGAAACGCAAAAGAATGAAGATGACAGGAAAGAAGTAAGAGCAGAAGAAGAAGAGTTTCAGATTCCAAAGAATTGGAAAGTCGCCGAGCTTTAATAGAGTGTCTACGTATTGTACATAGGTAGATTAAATTATCATCCCCTACCGGGATGGCAAGGATTTATGATTACTCGTTTCTTTCTTCTTCCGACTACTGCACACAACGAAGCGAACCAACGCGACTAACGCGACACCCCCGGCTAGAACTATCATCCGCATGTCTTTCCTCTTTCGCAACCTCTCCTCGACTCGATCGTCTTGCACCTCCCTCACCGCCGCCTCGTACTCTCTCTCCGCAACCTCTACATCGAACGTCTTTTGAATTTTCACCAAACTCGTCTTCTTTGACCCCACACTCGCGTTCGTTTCGTTCGTCACCACGACACTTTCCGCGCCGTGTTTCTCATAAAACCGAACCAACTTTTTCCTCTCCCCATCCGCAGTCGCGCTCACTTTGAAAACATTATCCTTGGCCGCGTGCAACTGTCCGTAATACATGAGCAAGGACCCGTATTTCAATCCGCGGTACTTTCTCGAGATTGCAATATTCACGCCGTACCACGAGTCCGTATATTTGCACCCTTGCGCGAACCCAATCACCGCAGACTCGACTTGTTTTTTCAACTTTGACGGCGAAAACTTCTCGGTGAGTACTCGATTTTTCTCGCTCGTCTCCGCGTTCGTCTCGTTCCGTTTTCTCTTCTTCTTTTTGTTCTTCTTCTTCGGTTCTTCCTTGACCAACAAAATCCAAAGCTGATCCGATTCTTCGTGCAGCGCGCACAACCTGTCGAAAAACTGATCGTCATCTACTTCTTCTCCTCGATAGTCTCGTTCGTCGCCGTCTCTTTTTTGTCGTCGTCTCGATCCTTCTTCTCTCGTCGCGAATCGATGTTCCTCGGGGAAACACTGCGCGTGTATCTCTTTCACGTCTCGGGAAAATTTGCGAATGGTGTTCCCGCTGCCGTCGTTGAACGGGTTGAGGACGATTAAGGAGAGAGATTGGGATATTTTCTTGGTTAACATTATTTGTGCGACGATAGAATGCGGCGATTGACGTTGAAAATGTTCTCTCTTTCTCTCTCGCGCGTCTCGAGTTAGTTGTGACGATGATGATGAGAAGAAGTCACAAAAAGATACGAAAATGTGGACCAACTTGTGGTAAAAAATCGATAGTTGGCTTTTCTTGCTTTTTGTTCTGTTCTCCTAACGTGGCATGAAGATATATACACACAACACGAATACTACTCATTATGCTCTCTTTCTTTTTCTCACACATTCTCTCGCTCGCCTTTTCCTTCTCTCTTAGTTAATACGCAGCCTCGGCGGTGATGACGTCGTCGATTTTCAAAATCATCTTCACCACTTGCGTCGCGAGCGATACTTGCTGAATCTTACCAACCATAGTTTCAAACACGCCTTGTTCTTTCATGTCGCACGTGCCGGTTTCTTTGCAATCGATGCCTAAGCAAAAGTTCTTCTCTTTCAACTGTCTCGCTTTAATCGTCGCCACGGTTTCGATGGGAGGTAAACCAGAGTTTTCGGCCAACGCGTTCGGGACGGATTCCAACGCCTCTGAGAACGCACGCATGGCGTATTGTTCGACGCCTGGAATGGAATCGGCAGCCGCTTCGACCGCGATACCACAGGCAATTTCCGCGCTCCCACCACCGTAGACGATGTGGTTACTTCTGACTAAATTTCTCGCCACGCAGATGGCATCGTGCAGCGATCTTTTCGTCTCGTCAACCATCATTTTGTTCCCTCCTCGGACAAAGATGGTCACCGCTTTACTCGCTTTGCAATCTTCGACTAAAATCATGCGTTCTTTAATGGTACCGAACGCGACTTCTTTTACCGACCCAGCTTTACCTAACTTGTCCGCGGTGAGCTCTTGAAATCTAGGGACGATTCTCCCGCCCGTCGCGATGGCTAATAACTCCAACTCGACGCCGCCGACCCATCGAATAGCTGGTAAATCAGCTTGCATCAACAAGTGGTTCGCCTCGTCGTCAAAACCCCACTGGCAAACGACTAAAGTTGCCCCAGAGTCTTTACACTGTTGCACCATATCCGTAAAATATTTCGCTTCTTGCGCGCGCAACTCTTCGTACTTCTCGGGAGTATCGATGTCGATTTTATGTTTCGTTTTCGGTTTAGGCGGTTCAAACGGACACGTTAAAATGGCAATCTTCGCGTCTTCAATTTCCTTGCGCATTTGCGGGTGCGAGATGTCTTTATCCAACACGATCCCGTTCACTAAGCACGTATCTTCCAACTTCCCTCCGACTTTACCTTCCAACTTTATCAAATCTAGATTCACGTCTTTCCTCTCCAAATCCGCGACGCCCATGACAGCTTTGACGCAAATCTCCGCCATCTCTCGCTTACATCTGTTCACAATTTTCGAACTCAACGTCGTGCAACACGTTTGCACCAACGGCTCGATATTTTCGCGACTAAACTCAAACTCTTCCGAGATGCGCTCCAACTCCGTGATGGCGACTTTGGACGCCATCTCGTAGCCTTCCGCGATTCTCAACGGGTGAATCCCGCGATCTAACAACGTCTCCGCTTGCTCTAAAAGCGCGCCGGCTAAAACAACCACACCCGTCGTCCCATCCCCGATTTCGTAATCTTGTGATCTCGAAAGTTCGACCAAAAGCTTCCCGATTTGATGTTCCACTTCCATGCGTTCTAAAATCGTCGCGCCGTCGTTGGTGATGGTAATATCGCCGTCGCCGGATTGGAGAATTTTGTCCATGCCCTGTTCATGTTAATATGTTGTTATTATTATCATCACCATTGTTAGTATCAGTATCATTAGTGTGTTCGTATTCGAAAGTAGAAGAGTCGCAGAGAGCACCGCTTTAAATGGGGCGTCTTCGACAAAGTCGCTCGTCGATCGAAAAAGTCAACAACAAACGAGAGTCAACGGAAGAGGAAAAGAGGAGAAAAAAAATCATCATCCTCCGCTTTTATTATAATAAAAAACGAATAATCATACCTTTGGTCCGAGACTTGATCTCAGCGTCCTCGCCACGCTCTTCGCGGCGAGTATGTTCGCCTTTTGCGCCTCGATCCCCCGGAGTCTTTGTTTAGAGCTTTGTTCCTGTTCAATAATACAGAGAGAAAAGCGATGCGATGAGACGTTTGTTTTCCGATCTCGATGCGATTCTTTCCGCCGCCGCAAAAGCACCACTCGGCAAAGAATAAAAGCGCGCGAACGAAAAAGAGAAAGAATTACGAAAAGAGAGATGATTAGAATTCGTACCTTGATGATCAAAAACGGTCGCCCGTACTCGTCGAATGCGAGGGACATGATGAGATTTACTCCTCTTTAAAAGTTGTGTATAAAAGTGGTTGTTGTTTAAGTGAAGGAAAAATTTTGCACCAAAAAGAGCAGTCGAAAATTTTTTTGAAAAAATTGAAGAACAAACAAACGACAGAGAAAAATGCGACTAATATGTAGGATAAACGCGTCATACGCGTGTATAGTATACTCTATATATTTACGTATATTTAAACGATTTATATTTAAACCCCGAAGACTTTGATGCTCCCTTTCGTGTCCGCGATGGCGAACGCGTCTTTGCCGAACGGTTCTTTCGCGGAGGCGTTAAAGTGGCCCCAACAGGCGCACGAGATTGGCGAAGAAGTCGATGTGGATCCAACGTCCCACGAGGCAACGACTGCACCGGTGGACGTGTTGAAACACTGGACGCCGTTACCGATATCGCCGGTGGAAACGAGGACGTGTGCACCATCCGCGGAGGTTTCTAAGATGCCGCCGGTTTTGACGAACGACTTTGAAGCGGCGGAAGAGAACGGGGAGGAGGACGAAGGAGAAGCCATTTGGAACGGAGCCGAAACGCCGGCAAACGCCGAAGTGGCTCTAAATTCACCGGACGCTTCAAACGTTGCCGCATCGCCGTCGCACGCGATGGCAAAGATTTCATTCGCGGCGCAAAACTTTGCGTTTACCCATCTCGGTTGTTTCTCAAAGTTTGGCACGGACAAACGCGAGATTTGGCCGCCGCCGCCGCGTTCTCCCGGACTCGAGCTGCTCGAATTGACCCGCAAATCGAACGCGAAGAGACCACTGGTTGGCGCGGAAGCGAGTAAGGTCGTGTGCCCACTTTCACCGCCGCCGAGTGCAACTGAACTCACGTTCCGAGCGCCGGGCGCGTGAAACGTCAACGGCGCGGCGCCAAAATTGGCACATCTCGCATCCCACACGCGAATGGCGCTTCCTTCGCCGGCGCAGACCAAGATATTATCGTCCGTACCCGTCGTCGTCGACGTTGCCATGCACTCGATGCTTTTATTCACTCTGAGCTGTTCATAGTTTTGCACCACTGTGCCTATTTTCTCTCCAGTCGCCAAATCGATTTGCGAGACGCCGCCAAACTTCGTCGCGCAAAACGCAACGCGATCCTTCAAAGTTGTACCCACGCAGCTCAAACCTTTCTCGGTGCGCATTAACGCGAACGGTTTTCGACTGTCCGAAGCGTAAAGGCGGATAACGTCGTCCGCGGACGCCGCGAGTAACGAGGTTTGGCCGTCTAACCAAGAAGATGGGTCGAGAAACTGCATCGAAAGGACGCTTCGATGGACGTCGTACGTTTGTGAGATTTTGGAGGTGAATTTGCGAGTGGACGTGCTCGCCGACGCTCTCGACGCGTTTCGTCTGTCCTCCTCCATTTGGTTTTGTTTTGTCTCTTGTTCTTCTTTTTCGGAGTTTTTTGTCGCCGTCGTCATCGTTAGCTCTTCTTCTTCTTCTTCTTTGGCTTCCGCGGCGACGCCGCGCTCCTCCTTCGTCTTCTCCTCCGCTTTCTCTTCCCTCAAAACGTCGAAGTCGTCGCCTAACGGAGGAAGCGCTTCGAAAATGCTCGCCCCACCGAGCTCTATTGCTTTCGACGGGTCTCTTCGCAGCAATTCTCTTTGCATTTCCGCGGCTTTTGCGTACAATTTCTCCTCCTTCTCGCGAAGCGCGATCAGCGTATCTCGCAACCGTTTTCGTCGATCTTGACAATCCAAAATTTCCGTTTTGGTTCGACGAAGCTCCGCGGAGAGCTTTTCGTCCGAAGATGGCGGAAGATGATGTTTCTCTCGTTCGTTGTTGTTCGTTTTCATCATCATCGCGTCTCTGTGTTGATTATGAAGAGTATACAAATTCGTGCGAATATTGCCAACGCTTCCTCCATTTCCGCTCGCGGGCGTTCGTTGGTGTTGAAAAATCGGCGTCCTAGGTAACGGTCCTTCCCCTCTCGCAAAGTTCGCATCGTCTTCGTTAAACCCGCCTTGAAACGATGCGATGCCGTTCAAAAACGCCTCCGTGTTCATGCCTTCGTTCGTGTGCTCGTTTGGCCACGGCACCGCCGTATTCGCCAACGGCGTCGGCGGTATGCCTAAAACCGCGGAGCGCTGCTGAGCGTGCGAGTGAAATCCAGGCGTGCTCATCAACGTCCCCATCATCTGCGGCTGTTGCTGCCCAAACTCCACGACGCCGCCGTAAAACTTCGCCTGTTCCGGCTGTTTATGCCACGTCAGATTTCTCGCATTCACTCTCGCCAAAATCTCCTCCGTCGCGTCCACGTTCTCGTGCGTTTCCTTCGGGGTCCCGTCCTCGTCTTCGACCACTTCTTCCTCTTCCTCGCCGTTCAAAACCGCGTGATCATCATCCAAAAAATCCAACTTGAACCCACCCGCATCTTCACCTGTGTTACTCATGCCACGCGCAGGAGTCTCGTTTTGATGTTTAACGACAACACTCGGAGACTTATTATCGTCGTCCGTCCATCGCTTATGCGTCGACGGCGGCATGTTAAATTCTTCCTTCCTTCCTTCCCCTTTGACATCAAAATCATCATTTTCCAATGTCATCAGCGGAGAAAACGGAGGCTCTGTGAACACTTTCTCTTCTCGTTTCTTTGTCTTTTTCTTCGTCGATCGCGTTTTTGGTGTTTTCATTCTCGTCTTCTTCGCGTTGTCTGTCTCTTTGATGATATTATTCGTGTTAAACGTCATCGTCACGTCCTCTAAATTTCGCATCGACCGGAGCGGCGAATTGATGTCGTCTTGGTCTTCTTCTATCGCCTCGCGAACGAGTTGGACGTTGGAAATTTCCGTGAGATCGTTCGATTCTTCCTCCTTGACAGATGCTTCTTCTTTAGCTTTGCGTCGACTGCTCCGTCGAGACGAGTGTGCTGCTGTCGCGCTCATTATTGTGTGATTTTGTATCGTTTTGCGCTGAATTTGTAACGTTTGGATTTTGAATTTTGAGGGATTTTACGACGTACAAAAAATGTGGTGAGCGCTCTTCTTACTTTACTTTTGTTATGCGTACATTGTGATTCTACCATTGATGCTGCTGATTAGATTATTATTCTTTTTAAGTTTCAGCGTCGGTTTGGGGCGGGCCGACGGCTTTCCACATGGCCAAACCACCGCCTCTTCCTCGAGCGGCGACGCACTTTTCATCCGCGTAGACGAATTTGAAGAACGGGTTCGCGCCCGGCTTGGATTTATCGTTGGATTTTGTGATTTTGCCTTGACCTTCGGTGGTTTTCTCCTCGGTCGCTTTGACCGCGTCCCATTTGCCGTCGTCGATGTCGAAGCCTTTGACGAAAGAGAAGACGCCTACGGAGCACTTCGTGAAGGTGAACTCGAGCATTTTTAAGTTTTGTCTCCAAATGAAAGGGCCGTCGAAAAAGAATTTGATTGGGCCTACGTACACGCCGTTGCGTATGCGTTCGTTTTTTATGTCGAACGATTGGACGGCTTTGATTGGGAAGTAAGTCCCGTCGCCGTTTCGGTTGACGTTGGCTTTGTTTTTGTTCGTCCCGGTGGTATACACGAGTTCCCATTCGCCGTTGAGCATGTCGCCGGTGACGTTGAATTTACTCTTTTCGCACGCCGCGATGGCGTCGCAGACGTCTTCGACGTTTACGTTTTTCGTTTCGCACGCTTCGTGCATCACCGAGATGGCGTCAAACGGCGCTTTCGGGTCGCCCTCCAGCAACGCGAATTGCGTCAATCGTTTCGGGTCGCAGTAGCCTAAAATCCCCGGATCCACGTGGTCAAAGACAATCTCTCCTTCTTCGTCCAAGACCATCGACCCGCCTCTTTGCACCAAGAGCTGATCGTCTTCGCACACTAAATCGTCCCAGTTGTTTAAAATTTCCGTCATGTTTGCCAATCTCAAGGTCGCCATCTCAAACGGTCTCAAATACTCGGCGCCTAAAGTCGCGTCCATCAATTTCCTCACTTCCGGTACGTCCGCGTTCGAGCCTTCCACTAACACGGGCGGCTTATTCTTCGATCCAAAATACCCCGATATCACCGTCTTCAAAGTCCCCGGAGACCCGATACCGGCGCACATTACCAACAACTTCACCATCCCGGGAAGCTTCACCGGAAGCGCGTCGCCGAACCCGGGCGAATACTCCATCTTCCGATATAACTTAGAACTTGTCGTCACGATTAACTTCTCCTTGGGAAACTTCGTCCGTTCGCAAAACTGTTCCCCGGCTTGAACTGAACCTAAACCAAACGCGATCACGTTTACGTTCGCGGCTTCCAATCGCGGTAAATCGTCCACCATAAATTTCGCCTGTTCCCACGAGTCAAAATCCGCCAGTTGCGTCAGGAATAAAACAATCGTTCTTTTCCCACTTTGTTGTTTACCACCGAACACCTGGTCGCTTCCGCCGGAAAGTACCTCTTTCGTATCCACTTTAATCAACTCTTGTTTGCACTCGTCGACGAAAGAGCGAAAGTTTTTCGCGGTGTCGCGAATCTTTCGCCTGTTTGCGAGGATGACGACGTTTGGTGCGTCCGTCGTTCTCCCGACGGATGACGACGACGAATTCATCGCGAACGCCGCGCGACGAGTGCGACGACGAATATTTTTGGTCGTCGTCGTGGCGTTTTTCGTGGAAAGAAAAGAAGCATCATCGCGAAGAGTACTTCTGTTCGTGCGCTTCTTCGCCGCGAAAGCGACGCGTACCACCCCGCCGGGGCTTGTGTTTATGAAAGCCATGTGTTGTGACGAATGATTAATGTTGTTCCTCTCTTTACTACGCGCTTGTACGTGCGAGTATGTCGCGTCGATTATAAAATCATCGTTCTCCTATGTGCTACTACTTCTCTCTCTTTGTTTTTACTACTTTTACGGATCAAACTCCTTCCTGGTAAAATCGTCCGAGTCGATGACGTTTGAATCGTTCGAGTCGACGGAGCCTTTTGAAGAGCCGTCGTTGTCGCCGCCGCTTTTGTCGGCGGCGTCGCTTTCCACGAAGACTTCTTTCGGCATCTCTTCTAAAGAAACGATGTTGTTGTTGTTGTTGTTGTTTTCGCCGCCAGACGTTGTCGTTGTTCCAGCCGCGACTACTTTTGTCGTCGTTTTCGTCGCCCCAACGGAATCGTTTTCGGATTCCGGGTCGTCTTGCACCGGCATCGATTGTTTCTCCATCTCGAGAAGCTTTTGTTTTTGCGCTTCGAGTTTTAAATCTCTTTGTTTCTCGCCGATTCGAGCGACGGTCAAGTTCAACTCTTTGTTGTATTGCGCGGTCAAGGAATCCGAGAACATATCTTCGCAAACTTCGGCGGAGATGGCAAACGTATCGCAGCCGATGCTCCCTAAATTCGCTAAATCCACCGCCGATCGAACGTTTTTCACCAAGATTTTCGATTCCGAACCGCACTTGGTGATTGTTTTCATCATCTCCTCCGTGGCTTTAAAGCCGTCTCGACCGGCGTCGTACATTTTTCCGAACGTCGGGGCGACGTAACTCGCACCGATCGCCGCCGCCATTAACGCCTGATGTGGCGCAAATACGCCGGATATTTGCACCCTCGCGCCGTCGGCGACGAGCGCGTTGGCCGCTTTGACGCCTTCGAACGTGCACGGTACCGCGACGACGATTCTCTGCGGATCATTCTTCGCCAACACGATTCCATTTTTCCAAATCTCGTCGGAATCTAAACCCCACGACGGCACGTGCACCTCGTTCACGCTTTCGTACTCCAGCGCGGCGTCGACTAAATCGAGCAAAGTTTGAAACGAAAAGTCCTCGTCGTTCGCCGTCGCTAACGTCTCTGACTTTTCCAACAGCTGCACGTTCGTCGTCACGCCAAAGAACAACCCGGTGGGTAACCATTTTCGCCACTCGCTCTCGTCCGCGCTATCCAAAAACAGTTTCACCGACCCTCGCATGGACGTTCTCTTCGGGAGTGAATGAATATCTTTCAATAACTCGTCTCGCTTCTCCTCGTCGATGGAGTCGAAAACAATCGTCGACCCCGACGACGAAGCCGAAGACGACGACTCGTCGGTACCGTCTCCCATCTCAAAGTTTTTCGCTCGCATCATCTCTCCTTCTTCTCCAACACCAACTTCGAACGCACCGTCGTTCTCGTCCTCGTTCGTTTCTTTTCCTCTTTTCTCTTCTCTTTCTTCTTGGTCTTCATCGTCTTCGTCTCCTCGATCGCCGGTTTTTAAGAACTGTTTCACCATGGTATCCGTCAGCTTTTTGAGCATGATTTCCTTCTCCGCGACGCCTTTTAAAACTTCGTTGATGTCTTCTTCCTCTGAACTTTTCATATCGTCTGATAACGAGTACTCGTCCGGATCGTCGTTATTTTCTTCTTCCCCGTCCTCCTCCTCCGAGGACGAGGATACCGCGCGACACAGGAGGAGGTTTGGTGTTCTTCGTTGTCGTCTCTCACCTCCTCCCGATGATGAAATTCCAATTCGATGACGAGGAGTCGTCCGATGACATCGCCGAGAAAGACGAGAGAAAGAAGAACACGTATTATTACGAGGAGGTTTAAACGAAGAGGAAGTCGCTTTCGAAGAAGCGCACGCTCTCATCGATAGAATGTGGTACATAAAAGATAAGCTTTTTGTCTTATTCTTATGCTGCTCAGAGGAAAGAAAATTGAACTCTCCAATGCAGCTAAACCCTAAATACACCCTAAATACACCCTAAACTGTTGTCAAGAGAAAACTTCCCACGGGAAACTTTTCGTGACTCGACGACAGAAAGACGAAGCAGAGAGATACTATAGTATCATGGCATCATCCTCGGCGTACCGCCAAACGCAAATCTTTTTGAAAAAGACCCGGGACCGAGTGCTCTCGGGTAATAACGATGCTCTGATGATAAGTTCTCGTTTCCGTTTGATCGATGCGAAAGGTGAAGTCTTAGGTCGCTTAGCGTCTCAGATTTCCTACGTTTTACAAGGGAAAGACAAACCGACGTTCGATCGATCGAAACCTCTCGGGGACGCGATAGTGGTGATAAACGCGAGCAAAATACATTTAAGTGGAAGGAAAATGGAACAGAAAAAGTTTCACAGGCACACCGGTTACGTTGGAGGTTTAGTCACTCGGACGGCGAAAGCGATGCACGCGAGAGACGAGACGTTTTTGATTCGGAAAGCGGTGGAACGAATGTTACCGGACAACCAACTGAGAAAAGAACATTTGAGAAAGTTGAGAGTGTTTCCGAACGAAGAACATCCTTTTAAAGATTTAAGCGCAGATCGGCTGGTGCCGTTTGAAATGCCTTTGAGAGCGTTGAAACGATCGGATGGGGAGGACGAGTATAGATTGGAGACGGAGAGCGGAAACGACGACGAAGAAGACGACGGGTGGCAAAGTTTCAATCCGAAGAAGAAGGAGGAGTTGAATAAGAGATACAGGAAGAGTTTAGAGGCGAAGAGAGGGTGGAGAATGGGACAGAAAGGACAACAGTTTGTGGATTTAGATGATTGATGATAGGTGTAGTAGTTAAAGTTTTAAAATATTTTATTAGATTTCGTAGCCAGCTTTCTCCGGGTCGAAGGAGTCTCCGTCAATCATCAAGTCTTCGTGTCGCAGTCGGTGCACGGCAACCATCAATATGATCCACATGCAAAAGAACGCGATACCGGTCATGAAGACACCGGTCCACATGAGCGTGGCCGTTTTCACGGAACTTTGTAAACGCTCTTCCGTTTTCCGTAATCCCGCGAGCTCGGCGGCTTCTCTTTCCTTTTTTGGTTTATCTTTGTTCGGGTCCGCCCATAAGTACTCGCACGTCACCAACGAATGCGCTTTCGGCAAGGACTCGATTAAATCTCTCGCCAGTTTCACGTTCGCTTCCACGGCATCGTACGTGTCGTACGGAATCCACGGGTCGTTGGAGCTTTCAACGAGGAAACACCGGGCGGCGAACACGGTCGTTTCCGTCGACGCCGCCAACGCGCATCGAGTATACTTCGTTTCAAAATCGTACACGTTTGTGTCCAAGTAATACGCAGACGAATCATCCACGTATCCGGGTTCATCCGTTTTCACGTACGTAATCTCCTCAACGCTCGAACTGTTGTGACGGTAAAAATCACACGTGGTCTCTTCGAACGATGTAAACGTTTCCCCAGAACGCGCGGTGAAATCGTACCGACCGGTTTGCGTCGATTTGTCGTGCAATAACTCTCGCCGTCGTTGAAATCGTCGTTGCTTCTTTCTATTCTTTGCATCATCATCGTCGTCTCTACCACTACTACTACTATGACTACTACTACTACTACTATTACTATGACTACTGTGACTATTCTCGCTATCGTGATCGTCATCGTCTACTTCTTCTCCATCTCCTTCTATTTCTACTATTTTATTTCCTGCGGTTCCCGTTCTCGTATCGCTCGCCGCAGACGCGCACAAGGTGCTCGTAGACACCGGTTTGAACATCGCATTCATCAATCTTACCGGAGCATTTTCCGCTTTCATCACCTCGAACGGATCAATCTGAACCATCTTCTCGTTTGCACTATTTATGGTGGAATACGTCGCCGCTCTCAATTCGTTGACGACTTTCAAACTCGTCGACGCATCCGCGCACGTCACGATTGCGCTCACGTCCACGTTCTTTGGCGAAGTTAAATATTCGTTCACGGTAAAGTGCGCGTCGTCCAACGCCACACCGAGCGCGGAAACCCCACCGAACACGATCCAAGTGAGCAACAAAGCTTGCGTTAAGAAAATCGAGCAAAACACAATCACGCGCCAATTTCCTCGCACGATTGCAATCGTCGTAATCGAGGACACGATAAACAAGACGCTCGTCAAACCGAGACTGGCTCGTTCAGCCATTTTCGCGTTCGTGGAAATAGTATCCTCGTACTCTTTCGCCATATCCTTCGCGTACGCCACTTCCTCTCGTATCTCTTGCAACGCGTCGCTCGACGACACAAACACGCCTTCGTCTATGCTTTGTTGTAAACTCGCTTCGATGGACGGATACGTTTCGATTTCTAATTTCACCATGATATCTCTCACCGAGTCCGCCGCTTCCGTCAACTCGTCAGTCAGCACGTTTCCGCACGAGAAGACTATGAAGCACCCGATAGCGCCGAGAAGCGCGAAACATACCATCACCGTTTTCGTCTGTCTCAGCGCCGCGCGAGTATACGGAAACGGTTTGAACATCCGCTCGCACGAAGAACAGCACAAAGAGAAGACGCATTGGACTGACTTCAAAACCATAGCGACTGCAATCATCGAAAGCAACAAAAACGCAATCGCGAGCCCCGGTAACGCCTGCCCGATCAAAACGTTCTCGTACGTTTCGTCGTTCCTAAAGTACAATTTGGTTTCAATTTCCCCGGTTTTCGCGTTTAACCGTGGTAACGAGTACAGCGTTTTCGTAGGTAACGCGCGAATTAAATCATCTCTCAAACTTGTCGTCGTCGCGTTCACGAAAGAGGATTGGATCCCCGTGGAAAACGAGGAAGCGAGGGTGTAGTTGACGTTGTTCGGGATCGTGCCGCTCATTGTGCTGCGTGTGCTGGCCGTTTCTCGTTGTCGTTGAGATGATGCTTCTTTTTTTCTATAATAAATCTTCTTCTTCTGCGTTGAATAAATCTCCGCCGCGCTTCTCGGAAGGAAGACAAAGAGGACCAAAAGCAACCCTCTCTTCTCTCTCACTTATTCGTATTCAAACCTTCTTCGCGACGACGAGTTTAGCGGTAGAAAACACAAAAGTGTTTTTAAGAGAGAGGTAGATTAATTTTAAGAGTTCCTCGGTACAGAAAGAAACGGGAGAAGAAAAGAGGAAAAGTCTGGCGAAATAATTTTTTTTTTCTTGACACTTTTGACTTTTTTTTCTCTTCAGAAGAAATCAAACCAAACCTCTCTCGTTCTTTCTCTCTCTCTTTTTTTACTGAGACGTATATTCAAACATGCTTCGTCGAGCGGGGAGGAGAGCTTTGCAACATTCGGAGCAGCAGCAGTTCGGGACGAACTCGTGCTCCCAAAAGCCGCTTTGTTTTTTTCTTCAAACTTCCGAGCGACGAGAACAAAGAGAACAACGGGAACAATTTCAACATCATCATCATCGTCAACAGAATCTGTATTACACGAAAGGGAAAAAGTCGTTCACGACGAGTGCGACAGCCAAGATTGGTCAAACGGGAGTTCCCGAGGAATACGGACAACCGAAAACCGGAGGGACCGCGTTTTTAGGCACACCGAGGAACCATCGAGAACTGTTGAACACACGTCCTCTGAGTCCAGACGTTCTGGACGTGGACGGGAAGAGCGCGCACTATAAGTTTCCGATCGTGGCGTTGTCCTCGATTACCAACAGAGTCACCGGGTGCGTGTTGTCCGGAGCGGTTGGCGTAGGGGGCGTGATCGCGTGCGTGGGAGGCCCAGAGGCGGTACCGGAAACCGTGGAGCTGTTTAAATCGCAGTTTCCTTTGCTCGTGTTTCCAGCGAAAGCGATGTTGAGTTTCCCGTTTGTGTATCACGGCGTCGCCGGGTTGAGGCACGTGATTTGGGACATGAGCGTGTTTGGGATCGATAACGAAAACGCGAAGAAGAGTTCGATGTTTGTGTTTGCGAGTAGCATCGTAGGCGCGGCGGCCATGGCGAGTACAAGCATTTAATAATACAATCTACAAACAAATCTTAGTACTACCACTTGTCTTTCTATATCTCTGTATTGTTACAAAATCTAAAGGTACAAACGCGCGTCACCCACATTCTTTCGAAGAGGAACTGGAAAAAAAATCAATCGAACAACTCCGGGCAAACTTCAAACAAATCGCCGATGGATTCGACGACAACATTCGCGACTGCATTTAACTCGCCCTTATCGCTCTTATCTTTATTTTTTTCACCACCGCCACCAAGTTCCATCTCCAACGTCTCCCCGGCGACGAAAACGCCCCCCATGCCTAAAGCTACGCACGTTTTCAAGTTCTTAAACGAATCCTCAAACATGACGCATTCTTTCGGCGAGACTCCTATATCTTCACACACCATCTCGAATGCTTCAGGCATCGGTTTCGCGTTGTCACCCATAAAAGAACTCCCGTATATGCCATCTTCGAATAACTTTTCGTCGATGTTCAACGCGCCTAAACACTTCCTCGCTTGCTTTTCCGCCGTATTCGTCATCAACACCATCTTGCCTTTCCTCTTCGAACACGCCAGTTTCAGTCGTTCGAGCGTTTTGTTCACTCTTAGATCGCACGAGAGATACTCGTCGTATCCTTTGCGCACGTACTCCGTAAACTCGTCGTGTTCCACCGCGTATCCTAAACTCCGCAATCCTTTCAACGTCTGATTGTGTTTCTCGAACGCCTCTTTCCGCACGCGTCTCGCGTCTTCTAAACTTAAATTAAACTTCTCCGTTAAAAATTTTCGCTGATTGTCTCGCACGTTCTCCAAGTACCCGTTCGAGGCTGGGTACAAAACGCCGTCTAAATCAAACACCAACGTCGTCTTCTCTTTTCCCCACGATGATGATGATTTTCCCCCCTTTGAAGAGGAGGACTTCGAAGTCTGAGGACGACGAGAGGTGGAGGAGGTCCCCCGATGAAGAATATTCCTCCTCCTCCTCGTCGTCGTCGTCGTCGTAAAAGTCGTCCCGTTCAAAGTCGTCGTCGTCTGAATCGTCGTCATCGAAACGGATGTACCGTTACCACCACCTTAAAAAGTCATCGATTTCATCACCCTTTTTTTGTGTGGGCGTCGCCTCTTTTGAAAGATCTCCACCCAAAAAGAGATCTCTTTCGCCTGAAAAATTTCATCCGAAAAAGCTCCTCTCTGCCGTCTAAAAATCATCCTCTCAAACGCGTAGAATTGTTTTCAATCATACGAGAGAATAAAGACCACGCGAACGTCGCAACAGTAAACTCGAAATGTTTTCCTTACGCGCGCAATCTGTTTCAACGGTTTCTGCGCTCAGAAATTGCAGAGCGAACTCTCGCGTGAACAGGTGCGACGCGTTTCGTTCGTCGCGATTGATGCGAGGGGCTAATTTTAGTTTTTTTTTTTCCTTGTTTGTGGGAAATATCTCTGAATGCAGAGCGTACGAACATCTCTCTCGTCCTCGCGCTCTTTCTTTTTCTTCGCTTCGTGCGTCCACAACGGTCGTCGCGTGGGCCTCTTTCTGAGAGATGAGGAGACGCGCGGAATCGTTTTCCTTTGAAACGACCGGAGGTAAAGGGAAGGGGCTTCTTTCCTCGTCGTCGTCGTCGCAAAGGAAGATGATGATGATGATGATTTGTTTTTTTGATCTCGTGTGTCCGTCCACTGACTTATCTCTTCTTCGTATTATCCAAAACCGAATATCTTCTTCGAACGACAACAACAACTTTAACGCGTTAAAACAGAACCGTCAAAGCGACGGCGACGAACACGGAGAAGAAACTCTCCCCGCTCGAAAAAGGGGGCACGAAAGCCGGCTCCGAGGCGTTCGGGAAAGATGCCGCGGCGACCACCAAAGCTGGTTTGATGGGGAAATCCACCCAGAAATGGGAGGACTCGAGATGGGTGAATGGGACGTGGGATCTCGCGCAATTCGCCAAGGCGGACGGGACCACGGATTGGAACGCAGTCATCGACGCCGAAATTGTGCACAGAAAGATGTTGGAGGAGAATCCGGCGGTGTATGACGAAGACGGTACGTTTGACCTCGGTCAAATCCCGTGGCAAGTATGGATGATGCGCTTTCACTTGCCCGAGGCGGAGAAGGCGAACGGCAGAGCCGCGATGGTTGGGTATTTGTTCGCGTATTTGATCGACGCGGCCACGCACACTGGTTTGGTTGAGTTACACGACTCGTTTTTGGGCAAGACGGCGATCTTTGCGACCGTTATGTTTGTCTGCTTTGTCAGACAGTTGAGCGATTTGGACAACTTGAAGGTCTTAGCGGACGAGGCGACGTTTTATGATAAGCAGTGGCAGCAATCGTGGGAAGGCGTGGAAAGACCATCCGAGAAGAAGGATTAAGTATTATTATTATTATTATTATTGTTAGTAGAAAGAAAGAAAGAAATAATATACATGAGAGAGACGAGAGTCGATGCAGAGAGAAAGAGAGAGAGAAAAGAAGAGAGGCGACATCGAACGTATCACCGTAGAACGAAATACCACGCAAAACACACCGACAGGAAAGAGAGAGAGAAAAAAAAAGAGAGATCCAACGAGGGAGAGCCGCTTTAATAGCCGAGAGAGAGAGTGAACATACCAAAATATAGACCTTCATTTTTACGTACTCGCACCGTAACGAGCGCTCTTCTCTCCTCGCCTCATCGGCTCCTCTTTGTCGAATTTTAAAAGAGAATATCTTTTCTAATCCAAAGTCGTTACAACAAAAGAAGCAATCGAAGAACAAAAACGCATCACATGCGCTTCGCTACGGCGGCGGCACCTTTATCGTCCTCGTCGTCGTTGCAGTGTTCTTGTTCTTATTTTCATTCACCGCGTAGTCGTCGCAGTATTCGTCGCGAACGTCATCCTCATCCTCCGCCGCGGAAGAAAAGGATGACGACGACGGCAACGACATCACCATCCGCTTTTCAAAAATCATCGACGGGAGGAAAAGCAGCAGCAAATGATGACGATGATAATGACGATGCCGTCGAACTCTTACGAATTCTCCGCGAGATGATTGCGAACCGACAAAAGTTTCCGGAACTGAGGAAGACGTGCGTTCAATTTTTCGAACGAAAGATGATGGAAGATGGAGGAAAAGATGAAGAAGAGCGAACGTATTCGATTCCACCGCGAATATGTCTGGATTGCGTGGAGATTTTGGAAGACGAACGACGCGTGCGAGAGGAAGAAAATAGCGACGATATGAAAGAATACGAAGAAGAAGAAGATGAATTTTATGACCGAAACTGGGGGCAGGAAGAGTCCTTCTGCGACGACGACGAAGAAGAAGCGGCGCCGAAAGCGTCGACGAAGGAGATTGAAAGCGAGCGGATTTTACTTCAGTTTGTGATCATCGAGAGTTGCACGAGAGCGACAAACGTTCGAGAAGCGTACACTAGGAACTGGTTTGAACTAAAAAACATCACGAGGTCGAGAGTGAGGTGCGAAAAGAGCCGACGCCGCGCGGCGAATTTAGTGTATTTTGCCGCCAAGGAGCGAGGCGGAGGTGCGCAACAGGCGAGAGTTATCGCGCGCGTCGCGGAGTCGTTCGGGGTTGGCAAAGAGGATTTCTTTTGGGGGGAAGAAACGAACGATATCGTCACCAATCGAGTCATAGAAGAGTACGTTGAATTTTTATTGGAGGAAGCGCCAGGGAGCGCGTGCGCGACGATCACGCATTTCGAGTTGGAAAAGTTTACAAACTCGGAAACGTTTGAGCTCTTGGCGAATAGAGACGAGATTGGTTTATTGGAAGAGTTGACGAAAAATCTGTCGAGAGAGAAGAAGATTGAGTTTGTGGCGACGTGTTTAGCCATGGAGTCGCATGCGTTTTTAAGGGCCGGGTTTCGAGCCGTGAAACGGTTCAATCTGTACGAAGAATTTCCGAACATTAAGAAACAGTATTGGGAAAGTTCCATCGACCGAATGGTTTCGAAAGGCGCGTTCGAGGCGGCGTTGAAACACGCCGGAGATGACGTCCGTTTTCAAGAGCGAGTGGTGAGCGCGCTCGTTACTGCGGGAGAATTAGAGTACGCGAGAACGTTTGCCGAGCGATGTGGCTTTAGCGAAGCTGATATCGCTTCAATTTGTTCGGACGAGATGATGATGCAAATGCGCATGGACCGCGAGTTGCGATATTATAAACTGCCAGAAAACGTAAACGTGAGTTTCGTGGACGATGAAAATTCCTTGAAAGAAATGTTTAGAGTTTTAAGCGCGTCCAATGCGATTGGCATCGATACCGAATGGGCCGCCAAGCTCGGCGGTTCAGACAGTGAGAATGAGAACGAGGAGGATGAGGAAGAGAGTAAAGAAGACGACGCGAAAGCCGCGCCGCCGCCGTCGAAACGAGCTCGCAGCAGCGCTCTCAGCGAAACCGTCGCGTTGCTCCAAATCAGTTCCAAATCGGATTGTTTCCTCTTAGATCTCCCAAAACTTATCGACGACGCGCCATCGACGGTTTTAAGAGACACTTTGGGCGCTTTATTTTCAAACGATTCGATTTTAAAGCTCGTCTTTGCCGGCAAAGAAGACTTCAAGCGGCTCAGTCAATGCGCGTCGTACCTCGGCCAACCGCGAAACGTCCTGGACCTTCAACACTACTGGAGAACGAGAGTGGAAGACGCTCGAAGCGCGAGACAGAAGAAGAAGATGATGAAGAAGAACGGAGAAGAAGAAGAAGAAGAAGAAGAAGAAGAAGAAAACGGAGAAGGAACCGATCGGAGAAGAAAACCGTGGCTCCTCGAGAAAGAACTCAACCGACACCAACCCATCGGTCTCTCCAACCTGTGCTCGGTCCTTCTCTCAAAACCGCTCGATAAATCCGTCAGAATGTCCGATTGGTCCTCGCGGCCGCTCTCGGAATCTCAAACCGCGTACGCCGCTTTAGACGCGCAAGTATTGGTCGATTGTCACCAGATTTTGTTGGAATACGAAGAACGATGATAAAAAGCGCGCTTTCATTTTGAAAGAGAGAGAGAGAGAAAGAGAGAGTTTGTTCATCTCTAATGTATATGTATATGTATATATAGTGTGCCAGGGTTCTTCCGCGCTCGCAAAATACAGCGTTCAAAGCAGGAACAACACACGAGCCAAAATCAAAATGAAAAAATTTGCCAGCAGAGCACTTTTCTCACATTCATAATTTACTCATCTCTTTCTCTTTCTCTTGCTTTCGTTCTTTTTCTGGGAAGCATTCGATCATTTTTCGCCTCTTTTTGGTGCGTGGTTTCCCTCCCTCTGTTTGGGCAGTTGGGGAGACAAGGAATATTATTCCCCCAAAAGAAACCCATCCGTCAGTGTTTTCCCCTGCATACACGCTTCAAGTCCGAGACTTCTTACCAAGAAAACGCCTATTTCTCTCTCTCTCACTCGTGCGGAGCGTTGTTTATCCTTTTCTCGTTTTTAGCGGAAGAAATATATACTCTCACATTCTTCTTCTTCTCTCGTTGTTTGGAGATCCAAGAGAGCGCGTACGAGTAAGAAAATCATCTCATCGGGGAGACGATCCGTTTTTTTAGATACTCTTTCCTTCGCGCGTTTCTCTTCTTCCGCGAAACGCTTCTTCAATTGGAGACGTTAGACGCAATATGAGCGGCACCAAGAGCAGCGCCAGCGCATCCTCCTCCTCGAAAGCAGCGTCCAAAGAAGAGAAGAAGGAAAAGGAAGAGGACGAGATGAAAGTCGTCGTCAGCGCGGCGGAAAAAGAGGAAAAAGAAGATTTAAAGACGACGACGGAAAATGTTGCGGACGAGGACGAGGACGAGGAGAAGAAAGCGTCGAACAAAAGCAAGACGAAGAGTACCTCTGATGTGCAAAGGCTCCCGAGACCGTCGCGAGAGAAACACGAAACCGCGATGAAAAGGTTGAACGAACAAATCGAGGAGAGGAAAAAAACGATCGAATCGGCCAAAAGCAAAATCAAAGTCTTGAGAGACGGACGAGAAAAAGAGCAAGCGAAATACGCACCGATTCGATCGAAATTAAACGAGTTAGCCGCGCAATGTCAAATTTTGATGCAAACGAGAGATGCGTGTAGGAAAGAAGTTCAAGCTTTGGATAACATGGGGAAAGGCGAGAGAGACGGCGGTTCCGGGAACCGAGGAGGAGGGAAGAGCGCGGAGCAAATCGACGCGGAGATGGCGAGAATCGAAGACCAACTTTCGCACGAAACGATGAGTTTGAAGGAAGAGAAAGTCTTGGTGGAGAAGATTAAGCAGTTGAATAAGATGAAGGATTCGGCGAGAGCGATGGCGGCGAAGCAGGCGCAGATTACCGGGACGGACGGGTCGAGGAAGGCTATGCAAGAAAAGGCGAAAGCGAAGGACGTGGAGATCAACGCGAACAAAGCGGAGCAGCAAAAACTGAAGAACGAAATCGATAAGATTCGCGGCGTAGAGGGAGGTGGCAACAACAAGAATAAGAAAGAAAATGGTAAAAGTGGTAATAGCGGCGGCGGCGATAACTTCAACAAGAACGTGAAAGCTTTAGAATCAGAAAGAGACGGCGCGTATAAGCAAATCTTGAAGATTCGGAAAGAAATGGACGATTTGCGAGACGATTTTAAGAAGAAAAACAACGAGTGGTTGAAGAGAGAGAAAGTCTTTCGCGCGGAGCGAGACGCGGAGTACGCGTCGGAGAAAAAAGCGTCGGAAGAGAGGAAAAAGCAGTGGGAAAGAGAAAACGCTCCGGAACCGTTCGAGGCGGAAATTTCTTCGTGCGACCAGTTGGTGAGTTTCTTGCAAAAGTTCTTACCGAAAAGTGCACCGGCGGAAGCGACGTCCTCGTCGTCTAAAAACGGAAGCGCGGAGGACTTGACCGCGAAGTTGTCCGGTCTGAAAATGGTCAACAAGAGAGACAAAGACGAAGAGATGGACGATTTGCTCTCCATGACTGGTACGCTCACGAAAGCGAAGAAGAACAAAGTCAACGCGATGAAAAACGCGGGACCTAAACCGCCAAAGGAAACCGACAAAGTGAACCTATCTTTAGACGCGTACGGTATGTTTGGTAAAGTTGGCATTTCCGCGCCGTTAATAGTTGGCGAGGTGCCCAGATGTGTAGAATTGCTCAACGAGAAGAAGGAAGAATTCTTGGAGAAGCGAAAGGTGAAGAAAGAGCGCATCGCCGCCGGATTAGAAGACCCCGTCGTCGAAGAGGAGTCCAAAGACGAAGAAAAGAAAGAAAAAAACGGCAAGAAGAACAAGAATAAAAAGAAAGGTGGTGGTGATGGTGGTGGAGGCAAGATGCTCGTGACGGTATCGTTCGAAGTCAAGGAGGACGAGAAGACGGTGGTTGTTTCGATTTCGCCGAAAAAAGAGGATTAGAAAGAAGAAAAACGTGTTCGAGTCTTCTGAGAGACGTGTAGTGCTCGACAAAAGTGTTATGATGATACTAAAACTAAATACTAAATTCTACTACAGTTCTACTTCTTCTCTTCCTCCGCCTCTTCCTTTTTCAATAAATAATACTCCGGATCGGTCTTCTTTAACAACGCTCTCGCGTGTTTCCTCCAAGCTTCGGAAACTCGCAATCGCATATCGAACGCGTTTCCCATACCTCTCAATAAAACAGACACTCTGGAGATCATGACCATTTGCCTCGGCGTGTCAATCATTGGATCCCTTCGCTCCATCTCGTCGATAAATTCTTGCAAATTTAAGCCTTCGGTGATATCTGGCGTGTCTCGATCGTTCCAAAAGGTTGCTAATTTGTACGCCGTATCGACGTCTCTCTTCTTCGTCTTTCCTCCGAACCCGTCCGGCGGCGAGGACCAGACCAGCCTCGCTACTTCTTCTTTATCTTCATGCAGTAACGCCAAGACGAGTTTGGCATACGCGCGTCGGGCGCATTCGTCGATGCGCACGGTTTGACCGTAGTCAATGAGACCGAGTCTTCCATCGGGCATTAAAAGAATGTTTCCCGGATGCGGGTCGCCGTTGAACGTGCCGCACTCAAAAATTTCGTGCGCATGAACGTCCAACATGGTTCGCAACACGTCTCCGAGATTGACAAGCGTCGCGGACGGTTTCTTTTCTGACTTCCCAAACACGAGACGTAACGGTGAGAGATTATACGCCAACCGAATTGGTTCATCGATGAGAAGAAATTTCGCTCGAATCATCGCGTTCGCCTTCCTCGTCGCTCGCGCGGTTTCTTCCACGTCTTTAAAATTCGTTTCGTTTTTTGCCTCGTCGGCTAACAACGCATTCGCCGAATGACGCATCGCGTTCGCGTCCGCGCTCTTCCCAGTCGCCTTCAAAAATCTCTCGTACGACTCCTTCACACCTCTCACCAACGGCACTCCTTCGATCTCTTCCATAAACAACGCGTTCTTTGAACACATCTCCACTTTTGGTTCTGGTATTTTCACCCGATCTGAAAACTTCCCGTCCTCGATCAACCGTTTCATCTCTCGCAAATTCTCCGCCTCGATTCGATAATCAAACTCGTTCAAAAAGTTCCTCTGCACTTCCTTCAACGGCGGCACGTGTTGCGGTTGAAACAGTCTCAAAAAGAAAATCATCGTGTCCACGTCGTTCCTAAACCGACTCTCCACCTCCGGCGCTTGCACTTTGACCACGCACGTTTTCGATTCGCCTCGCAAGCGACATCGATGCACCGCTCCAATCGATGCCACGCCAATCGGCGTTTCCTCCCAATACTCGATCGCGTTTTCATACTTCGTCCCTCGTAAGCTTTCTTCCGCTATTTTCAGCGCCTCGCCTTTCTCCAACTTCGTCGGCGCTTGATCTTGCACTTTCTTGCACCACTCGAGATATTTCTCCGGGACGAAGTCATCTCTCGTGCTTAAGAACTGCGCGTGTTTGATGTAAAATCCTCTCTGTTCCCAGACTTGTTTCTCAATTATTGGGCTGAAATAGTTATGTAATTTCTCGTACTCTGCGTTCGCGTCGGTATCCGAGAGGAGAAAGAAGGAGGAGAACATCGTCGAAAGAGGGAAAGAAGAGGACATCACGTCGTCGTCTTCGTCCCCGGGACGATTTTGTTTTTGATGAAACCGATGGAACAATTCGTTCCTCCGTTGCACGTACCGGTAACTCAAATACGCCGGCAACGCGTGGTACCAAAACGTCGTCGTACGCTTCGCGTTTTCGTAGTTAAAGTACTCCGATGATGATGTTTTTGTCGTCGTCGTCGTTGCGGTCACCCCGATTGCTGCTGCGAGTGCTGCTGTCCCACCACCGAAAACCAATCGTCGTCCGACATTCAACATCATCGAAGAGTTCTTCAAACGAAAGCGTTAGTATATCTCCTCGTTTTTCTCGAGCGACCCGAAAGAGTAAGAAAGGAAGGAAAAGAGTCGTTCTCTTCCGTTTTCGTTTCACCACCGATAAAACCGGGGGGCAAATCGTCGATCGAAGCGTGGAAAACAAAGTGTTACTAATTTGTGTGTTCTTGGTCTGAAAGATTTGATTGAGAAATAAATACATCAAAAAGCGTTTTTATGAAGAGAAAAGTTGTGTTTTGTAGTGTCTTTTTTCATCACGCGTGCTGCGTTTCTTCTTCCCAGTATTCTCCTTCTTCCCAGTCGTCGAAATCTCCTTCTTCCTCTTCCTCTTCTTCTTATTCTTCTGATGTGCATAACGTTCCATCTTCGTGAGACCAGCCTTCTGGGAGAGGACAGTCGTTGTCGAGGCAGTATTGTAAACACTCGGGGTGTTTGTTCTCGTGCGCGTAGCGTACCGCCCAAGAGCTCCACGGCGCTTTGGCGGTTTCGTGTAAGTACTTCAAACAGTCCAAGTGGCCGTATATGGCTGCATCCATACACGCATATGCGTTATTATATCTATAATTACGCTCAAAAAGATATTCGAGTATGTGAAGGTGACCATTTTTAGCCGCCCCTGAGGCAGTATTATAACTCCAAGGCGCTTTGGCTTCTTCGCGTAAATATTTGAGTACCTCGAGATGACCGTTTTTGGCAGCATTTCCACACGTCCACTCACCGATAGGACACTTCTTTGCCACGCAATACTTTACCATTTCCAGATTACCTTGTTCTACGGCCGCATTAATCGTCCCTGAATCCCATTCACACTTTTTCTCTTCTCGCGCCCACTTGAGCAATTCGAGTTTATTCGTTTGAGCAACTTGAATGCAGAACCATCTTTCGGGTGTCTTTGGGGGTCTTGTTCTCAACCAACTCGGCCAAAAGGATTCACTCTCCCTATTCTCCAACGCAACTTCCAAAGTCGATATCGACGACATCTCGCTCACTTCAAACCTCTATTTCAAATCTCTTGCACGAGAGGATCTCTTAATCAACTTTCTCGTTTCACTATTCACTCCATACAAGAATTTCACATCCGTTCGATTCAATCTCGGCAGAATGTGTTTGAAACAAATATCGTCCCACTTCACGACCACGTCCCACAAAGAATCTCTCTCCCCCATCGTCGTCGAAAGCTTTTTCTGTAAAACTTGCGTCTTCATCGCTTTATAAAGAAGACAAAATCATCTCTTGTCTGTTCTTTTTATGTTGCGTCGTTGCTCTCGGGAAACTGAAGAAATTTCGTCATTTTCAGTCACACACAAAACGGAGCTTTTATTCGTTGGAATACTCATACTATTGCTGTGAGAATACGAACAACAACTCTCTTTGAAGAAGGAGAAAATGTCCTCGATGACAACCTTACGCCTGTACCGTCAAATCCTCAAAGCGACGAAAACGTTCCCCTCGAAAAACAAAAACGGTTTGTACAAAGAAATCCAACTCGAGTTTCGGGAAAATTCAAAGTTGACGAAACAAGAAGAGGTGGAGAAGAAACGAGCGATCGCTTTGGACGGGTTAGACCGACTGAGAGCGTTCAGCCGGTTAGACGGGAAAAGCAGCGAATGGGAGGTACGGTTAAAAGGACCGAGCACGGAAGAGAGCCGGTAGTTTTTAGAGTAGATGTAGGAGTAGTAGTGGTTGTTTAAGAGTCTGTCTAACTTAAGCTTCTAGTTTCGCGTGCGTGTTGTCTGATGTTCCTTCTCCTTCTTCTTCTTCTGAAAACGGTTTGTGGCGACGGAATCGTAAGGTGACTTTTACGATACCGTTGTCGTTGTTGTTGTTCGAGGTATCGTCGATAAATCGAGGCGCCCACGTCCTGTGTTTTTTGCTCTTTTCTTTTTCGCTCTTGCCGCGGTGAGGCGGATGTCCGAGAGGGACAACAATCGGGAGGTGTTTACGAACGATGTTTTCGAGGTCGCAGGTCGGAGGAATGCGCCAATCGGTGTCGATGCGGAACGCTTTTTCGGTCGTGTTCATGTCGTACTCGTCGTTTGCGTCGTAACATCGCGCCGGCATATGATAGGAAATGTCGTTCTCGAGCGCGTCCCAAACGGAGAAACATTTCGGTCGCTCGAGTTCTTCGCGACTCGTTCTGTCCACCATTTCGAGCGTTATCGTCCACGGGCCACACGTTCGAGTTTGCGTTCTGTTGTTGTTGTTCAATATTTCCGAAGAAGGAACCGAGAAGTTTTCAAACGTCGCCACCGTCGCTTGGGAGAAAAAGCCTTCGGCGAACATGGCGAGCGTTTTCGAAGCGTCCGTGGTTAAAAACACTTTCGTTTCTCGTTTCACCGGAAGCCACGAGATGATATTGTCTGGATCGCTTCCGCGCTGTTTCGATGGTTCCGCCTTCGTCGTTATCTTCTTCACGATTTGTCCAACTGATTCATCTTTAAAACCGTTCGTGCCTAACTTGTGGCAAAATTCTCTCAGCGTTTCTTTCCAGAAAAACAACGGCTGCGCGGTAAAGGCTTCGCACGGAACGTATATGCCCGCATCTGAGACTCTAAACTTCGAGTAAAACGGATTGAATATCGAGTTCTTCACCATTTCGTCCAACATTTCGCTATTGCGACCAATTTGCGTCACGTTTCGTAAAAATCCTTCGCCAAACATATCCGCCAACAACGGCACCAGTTGGTTCCGTAGCTTGCCTCTCGTGCTCCACGTCGGCGTCGAATCGAGAAAGTACGGAACACCGAACGTGTGCGCGAAATCCAGCACGTCCGATTTCGGTCTCGATAACATCGGTCGCCAGATTCGAACGTTTTCAATGATACCTTCGTCGGACATGCCATTGACGTTTAACACGTTCGCGCCGCGAAACATGTTCGTGATGACGTTTTCTTGCACGTCGCCATCGTGGTGGCCTAGAAGGACCGCGGGGTACTCGTATTTCTGTCGCATGAGCTTGTAGAAATCAAAGCGAATTTTCCTAGCTTCAATCTCGTACGTCTCTCGTGGCGTCACGCCTCGTTTCAAGCCTTCGTTGTTCATGTTTCTAATCTCGCACGCAATGTCGTGTTTTCGACACCACGCCTCTAAGAAACTCGCCTCGGCGTTTGCCTCTGGACGATTGCCGTAGTTGATGTGTAAAGCTATTACCACATAGCCTAACTGTTTCAAAATCATCGCTAAAACCATCGAGTCGACGCCACCAGACAAGGATACCGCGATGATCATTTTTTTATTGTTATTATTGTCTTCTTTAATGTCGTCAAACCAAAAGTCTTGTTTCGATACCATGAACTTTCTCACGGCGTCGACGATTGGCATGCGCGTCGCTTTTTCTATTTGCTCCGCGGTCGGATCGAACTCAAAAAACTCCAAGATCTCGCCGTTCGTTTCTGGATGCCACTGTTTTCCTTCTAGATCTTGGTAACATCGCAAAGTAGTCTTCTTGAACTTTTTCAGCAATTCGAGACTGGCCGAATCCGAATCTACGCGTTTGTCCAAACACTCTATGATTTTCTTCAATTTCGGTAACGTTTTCTGCGTGTGTCTGTACGGCATGAGGAGGAAAACCAAATGCTTCGCATCGATTGAATGCGACGACGTGACATCAATCTTCTCTAAACACCTATCTACGATTGTAACGCACACTTCATCTAAAAGCGCTATGTTTGTCTCGGCTTCATTTACTAAAGAGCGACGACGAAAGTGGTGTCTCGAGAACTGGTCGAGCGTGACGACCGTCGCGATCGTTATTTCCGGGAAAAGAGTTCCTCCCACTCTCGCGTTTTCCTCGATGGCATCTAAGCACTCTTGGACGAACTCGTGATGATGATGACTATGATTATGGTAATAAAAACTCTGCAACTCATCCAGTAACTGTCCAAATTGACTCGAAATCTTCGCGTCCAAATCTGTTCTCTTCTGCACGTCTGAATGCTTGATAAACCATCGGTTCTCGTACAACTTGTCTATCAACAGCTTTTCTTCGTTAACTTCTTTTACTTTTTCTTCTTCTTCTTCAAAACGAAACCACAGCTCTAAAGCTTTTGCTCTCAGACTGTTGAATTTGCTTTTCGGTTGTTGTTGAATTTGCTTTTTGTGCTCCTCTTCTTCATTTGTCGTCGTCGACGCAACGACAAAGTCATTCTTCTCCTTCGCCGAAACAGACGACGACGACGATAAGAATTCACCACCAAAGCTATTACTCTTTTCGCTCAAACTCGCCGTCGTCAAGATATGGTTTCCCATATTAAAGTGTGGCCTTTAGGAAAAATGAAGGGAGGAGAAAGACAAAAACAAAAGAAATTTGTTATATATTTATTAAACTAAACCCTAATTAACATTCACAAGGTAGAAAAATATGGCTCAGTGGTCTAGTGGTATGATTCTCGCTTTGGGTAGCAAAGCGCTGCGCAAACAGCAGTTACATTAATCTCTAACGTGCGAGAGGCCCCGATTTCGATTATCGGCTGAGCCCATTACCGTGTTAATTTTTTGCCGTTGTGTTCTCTTCGATGGAATCTACGCTATGTTGACATCATCGTATCGTGGTTCTTGATGGGGAGAAAGGCGAGTTCGAGGAATGAATATGACGACGAATACGTTTTTTGCGCATGAAACTAACTATTACTACACTATTGAACGACATCATCATCTTCGAATCTTTCGATCATCTCAACGATTTCCATCTTATTCAGCCTCGAGTACCCTTTGATGCCGTTCTGTTTACACGTCTCGATCAACTCGGGCTTTCTCATCCTTCGCAACATCCACTTTCGATCCCACTTTTCGATTTCGTCCGAGGCTATAGATTTTTCCTTCTCCAACATTTGTTCCGTGGCTTCGATTTCTCGTTCGATTTGCGCGCGAATGCGACCTTCTTGAACGTCCGTGGGTAGGTTTTGTAGTTGCACCTGAAGTTCGCCGATGTATTCTCCGAGGTGTTTCGCGAACGAAGATTTTACCGCCGCGGCGCCGCCGCTCTCTTCTATTTTCCGTCCCTTCTCTTCCGCTTTTACTATTCCTTTACTACTGTTACTAGTACCTAACAAACTCGCTTTCAAACTCGCCGCGATTTCCTCGATCACAATCCTATTCTCGTTGATGTCCTCCTCCTCATCACCATCAAAACCTTTCATCAAAACTTTGCGTTCGGGCTTCAACAACCCAAACGGCGACTCGATTTGCGTGTGCGCGAAGCACGTCGCCGCGACGAACCACGTCTCTTTCCTCGTCAAATCAAACCCGCCAAATCTCGCGTAACTGATGAAATACACCAGCGCGTACACGCTGAACCTCTTTTGCCGTTTCAATTCTCCCTCTGACTTCGCCTCTGCTTCCCACGAGCCGAACGAAAGTTGCGGTAAAAACCAACTCATAGAGCCGAAAATAGGGAGTAAAGAGAGGAAAGAAGCGACGGTCCATCTCGTGCGTAAATCATCACCATCATCATCATCATCATCATCATCATCCACGTTTGAAGACGAGGAGATATAATAATAGCTATACAAGACAGAAAGTGCGATCGCACTCGTCAAAGTCGCATCCAACGCGCTTTCCACGAACACGAATCCATTCTCGTTAAAAGATACGACTTTGACGCGTTGGTGTCTTCTTTTGCTTCTTAAACTCTCACTCAGACTCTTCCTCTTTTTCGACGATTTTAAAAGCGACGAAGGTGGTACCACCATCGAGGCTGTTCTTATTCTCGTTGGTGTTGCCATCCTTCTTCTTTCAAGAGGAGAGAGAGAGAGACAACAACGCGCGAGGAGGAAGTTTGAGATGTTTTGAAGTTTTTCAAAGTTGTTTTTCCCAGAGAGAAATTCTTGTATCTCGCGCGGGAAGCAGAGAGAGAGAGAGAGAGAGAGAGAGAGAGTAAGAGAGAAACAGAGAGAGAGTAAGAGAGTATAACAGAAGAGA